>OCTA010000847.1_pt1 | contig 28504 bp, 37 predicted proteins | sample 1538991 | NCBI WGS metagenome assembly OCTA01 (sample SAMEA3539302, study PRJEB22396) | soil metagenome | biome: tundra; feature: field; material: soil | place: USA | collected 2010-05 | depth 0.15 m | reverse complement strand
CTTTTGCGTTTCTTTTTGATTCCGCGGACTTACGGGCGACAAAGCAGGTCATCAACCTTTTCTGCAACACGAGCAACAACCAGCGATTTCAGGCGCTTACGATGTTCCGGCTTTTTTGGCTGCAACAAAGGTAGGAGAAAGTAAGGAAATAACCTTGGCAACGTTCGCTTCTACTCCAGTCCGAGAGATGATTACACGCGACAGACTGATCTTCTCCGGGCATGCGATCTTGTTCAGCTCGGAAGCCATGAACGGAACAGATTCAGCATCGTAATGCTTTCCACCGGTTGTTTTTGGAGTGTGTCCAAGGAATCCGGATCGATCGTCCTCTGCTACTCCGCCGTGTTTCAAAGCGGTAGAAAAGGAATGGCGCAAGGAATGAAAAACCAAATTGTGCGCCTTGTTATTTTTTTCGTCGTTTTGAGTTGTCGGAAGTCCAAGGCGCTCCAAGTCAACACGCATTGTTTTTGCAATATCTTTTACTCCAGAAAAATCGTTGCTCTTCACTCCAACCTTCAAGGAATGTGCACCAACAGGAAAAATCGGATCTGTTCCTTCTGGAGTTCTTCCGCCTGTATGGTTTTTCCAGCCTTCGTTTTTCCACCACGTCAAGACTTCCAAAAGCATCGGATGAATCGCCATAATCCGCGGTTTCTTGGACTTCGGAAGGCTCACCACAGCGTTTTTCAGGTTCTTCCGGTAGTCCAAGCTCTTTTTCTCAATAGCCGTATCAAGCACGAACGGAGAGGAGCCTTTTTTCTCCAACTGCCGATAAATCCAAAAGTAAGGATTTGCATTATCGAGCTTCAAATCGTTCCAGATCAAACCTTGGATCTCTTCAATGCGTGCGCCGGTAAAATAAGCAAACGCATACTTGACTCTCCTATCATCGGTAATCTTCATCACCTCTTTTCCAAGCAAGGTAGAAATTTGCGGATGATCAAAGCGTGTAATGAAACGAATCGCCTCTTTATCTCCTGAAAACTTGCTTGAAAATTGCTTGACTTTGTCGGTTTGCGAAAGAAAAGGATTATCGTAAAAGCCGATCTTCTTTTCTTCGGTGCAATCCTTCAACATTACGGACAAGCAAAGGTAATGATTGAAGCGAGAAGAAGGCGAAAGTTCAGACGACAGAAGGAAATCCACGAACCTACGCAGCGCAAGAATATCGAGTTGTCCTTTTGCTACGTTCACGCCAGACAGAGGAGATTTATCCGCCAGAATCCAGTTAGTGATCGATTGCTCGTAACCTCTAACCGTGTTAATCTTTGGCTTGCGAAACTTCTCCGCACGAATATATTTGAGCCACCACGCCGCAAGAAATTCGATCGTTCCTTCTTCAGCTGGTTTTTTCTCCACCGGAAGCGACTTATCAGAGAGATACGCGCCATACCAGATCGCAAAGGTGTTCCGCGCTTCCTGTTCCTGGTCCGCTCCGATCTTGGTAGAAAGAAACTTCTTCTGGAATTTCTTCGGATTCGTCTTGTCGCGGTATTGAATGAACCAGCGCTTTTGTTTTTCCAGCCACTTCGGATCGTTGAAATCAGCCATCGTCGTTATCTCCTCTCTCTATGATAACCAACAACGTCAGTCATGCAAGTAGGAATAACGAGCAATTTCGATCATTTAGCCAGTTTTCTTAACAATCTCATTTACTTAACGCGCCGCACAAAAATCAGTTCAAAAAAAAGATGAAAAAAGAATCAAAAGAACTTGCATCAATAGAAAACGAGTCTATTGTGTTATCTATGATTAACGACTTGGTGAGAGATTGCGGTGTTGTTGCTGGTGACATCCTCTTGATTGAGGATACAACTCGTAATGTTTCATTGAGTCTTGATGCTCTATTTCACCACGAAAGAACAGGTGTTCCCATGGCTACTACTGACAAGACGATCAACTTCAAGCTTCACGCAAAGAAACTTTTCCAACTCTACAACCTTTCTTTTTCGGAAGAGAGCCGCTCGGATTTTCTCCAGAAGCTTTCGCCGGATTTGAAAAAGTGGGTAGCAGAACCAGATCAGATGAACGCCGTCAAAGCGTTGATTTCTGATCTTCTGCCGAACAAGAACGACGCGCAATCCTTGGAAGTCGTCGATTACATCATTTCCAGCAAAAAGAAGGACGTCGCTACTCTGAATCTGTCTGGAGATCAGAGCGTTTCGGATGTGGTTCGCGCATTCGTTCGCGAAAATACCGACAAATGGACGGCTGAACGTGGCGCTGGCGCTCGTTTGATTCACGCGCCTTCACCTGCCAAGAAAGCACGCAACAACACGCTAGCGGCTTCAATCGAAATCAAACGGTTTGGACGTGACGCAATTCTTCTTGGAGTCAAAAACGCGGAAGAATGGAACGCGATGAAAAAAGAACTTGGAGCGACCGAAAAAGGAGCCGGTTTGCATCCAGACGAAATCCGTAAATACGTTGCCAAGGTGAACGCATGAAACCGCTCACCAAAAAAACCGGACCGTCTTTCACTGGCACCAAAAAAATCAACAACCTGAAACGGAAACACGCGAAAAAAGCACCTACACGCAATGTTTCACAAGCAAAACAGGTTTCAGGCTTGAAAGCGCACCTACAAGCTCTTATCGGAATTATTCTTTCGAACGATAAAAGCGGCGCAAAACTAAACAGCACACAAAAGGACGTGATAGAGAGTGCGAAAAAACTTGTAAATTACTAAATAGCAAAATTCCAAAATGCAGTTAGCGGCGCGATCTTCGGATTAGCGCCGTTTCTGCTTTTGTCTCTCGAATCAATCCTTTTCTATCCGAACCACACATACTTACGCATACCTATATGGAGAGAGCGCAACTTTATAAACTACAGGTGCAAGTAGAGTTCGATTTTGATTGGTTCTTTGGTCAATCGGAGGCGGAGTTAGGCATTTGCTCCAATATGTCAAGTATCATCAATCATTTGAGAACCGGCGGAGATCTCTTGCACAACTCCAAACCGTTTCCAGACGATCCGTATAATGAAAAGGTGTTTCAGGCGGTTCATAAGAGACGGTTTCTACAAAAGAAGTTCGATAGATTAACAAATCACAATTACTTAATCCTCTTTAACTCTTTTGTTTTTCCGGTCAATAAACTACCTCCAGAAATCAGGTTATGTTTTCAAGATCATTCAGGAGCCGCAATCACAATATTCACTGATGCTCAACTCCAAAAAATAGTAAAGATGGCGCACAAACCAATAGACTCCACAACCACGCTTTTCAAAACAGATTTAAAAATGAAGGCAAAATCAGCTTTTGATCTTGCTGTTATCGAATACTCAAAAATAAACATAAAGGAAGACAAATGAAGGTATTTTACACATTACGCCAGCTCGAATCAATATTAGATAGAAAAAGGAATTCACTGATCCATTACCTGGATTCAAACAACATTCCGTATTCTCTCTCCGGAAACAAATACATTGTGTATCTGTCTGATATAGAAACCAGTTGTCCTCAATTGTTCAATTCAATCCAGTTGCAAGAGACGTATCAAAATATAGGAAAATAAATGGATCAGTTTTTTTGGAAAGACTACGCGGAGAAGTGGAAACAGGTTCTTCCGGTGAATTGTCCAGCCTGCAATCACGATCTACGAACTAAAATAGAGGTTGATTGCTCGTTTGATTTTAGACTTCGCGCCAATATAAGAAAAGAAATTAAGTTCAATGATCAATCCATAGAAGATCAAAACGCAATCTTGGAAGGCTTCTGTAATGACAAATGTAAAAGGCTAATGGTGCTCGCTTGAAGAACTCCACAATCGTATCGGCATTAAGACGGTTATGGCTTTATTCAATCGAGCGGAAAGAGGCAATCAAACAAGCAAGATATGAAAGAGGCAAGTATAAATGTTCTGAATGTCACCAGCTGTTCTCACGAAAAGAAATCCACGTTGATCACATAAAGGAAGTAGGAGTATTCAAAGACTGGAACACATTCATTAGCCGTCTGTTTTGCAATGTTAGTAATCTTCAAGTTCTTTGCCGCCTATGTCATAAGATAAAGACAAAGCAATATCAGCAATTCACAAACCGATTCAATAAGGTAAAATGAGCAATATCTATTCAGATCTCTCCTTTTCTATCCGCAAAACACCTATCTATTAGAATGGCAAACACTTCTAACAAATTCGCCGAAAAACAATATACGAGCACAAATCAACCGGCTGTAAGAAGATCACAAACAAACAAGACGCTTCCAAATGCTCTTCTTCCGGAACTATTCTCTTTATGGGAGAACGGAATGACGCAAGCTAAAATCGTTGTTTGGCTCCAAGAAAATAAAGGCATTAAAGCATCAACAACCTGCGTAGCTAAAAATTTACGCAAGATGAGAGAGGAAAAGAGAAATCTTGCTATCCAGGCTATGAAAGACGAAATGGCAAAACACTCTAATAAAGATTTAGAGCGATTGTCTGAATTAACCTTTCTACTTCATAATAAAGCTATTGAATGCATAGCGAAAGGTGATCTTCAAAACGCAAAAGGTCTTTCAGATACGGTAATGAAGTTCTACTCCAAGAAATTTGAAATCCTCGGAATAGAATCAGAAGAAGAAACGACCGATGAAGAAGAAGACGAGATGAGAGCAAAACTAGGACTGCCAGTTGCAGAAAGAACGAATTGAGCTGGATTATTCTGTTTGGCGGAAAAAGACTGTAGAAGAAAAAGTAACTATCTTTAACTCTCTAACCAAGAAAGAGATAAAGCTATTAAGAAAACATCCAAGGCTTTTCCTTTTTGAGAAACAGATTCCACCTGACGATCCTTGGAGATATTTCCTTTTTCAAGCGGGGAGAGGTTCTGGAAAGTCTCACGCTGGAACCGCTTGGCTATACGAGAAATATCTATTAGGCGCGAAGTCTATGGCTATCCTCGGAGCCACAATAGGCGATTTGTGGAAAGACATCATTCCACAGTTATTAAATTGGTTCGGAAAAGAAGATCAACCAGAAAAAACAGATAAGGTTTTCAACTACCTACAATTTAGAAATGGTTGCAAGATTTATTTGTATTCTTCAGAGTCAGATACACGAGGACCAAACCTTGAATATCTTGTTTGTGAAGAGATACCGAAATGGTGCGCCGGTAATCAAGAGATGGCGCTACATAGATTCAATGTTGCGTCTTATGCCGTTCGAATAGGAAAGAATCCACAAATCTTTATTGCCTCTACTCCTGTTAATTCAGAGTTTTTTAGGCAATTTGACAGGCATATAAAGCAAGGAAACAAATACTATGCAAGAAACACCGCTGATTTCAGGCAAAATCCTTTCTTATCTCAATCATACAAAGATAGTTTGATTGAAGAGTTCGGACACACAAAACTCGGTAGACAAGAATTATATGGTGAATTGGTCGACGAAATCAATGGTGCACTGTGGAGTTACGATCTTATCGATGCAACAAGAATTAAACTAATCGACCTTCCAAAACTGATCAGAATTGTAATTGGCATAGATCCTGCCGTTACAATGAATAAGAAGTCAGATGAAACCGGTATTATCGTTGCCGGAATAGATTCAAACGCTCACATTTACATTTTGCATGACGCTTCTGGTAAATACTCTCCAGAACAGTGGGCAACAAAAGCCGTAAGTCTATTCAATAGTTATCACGCCGATCGGATTGTGTGTGAGACCAATCAAGGCGGAGATTTAGTTGAATCCACATTACGAGCGGTTGATTCGACGCTTCCAATTCGTAAGATTCATGCAACTAAAGGCAAAATCCTACGTGCAGAGCCTGTTTCGGCTATGTGGGAGACCAAAAAAGCGCACATTGTCGATTCTTTGCCTGAATTAGAACGGCAAATGACTTCGTTTAGCGCTTTCTACTCCGGTTCGCCTGATAGACTGGATGCGATGGTTTACGCCGCAACTGACCTGCAACAAAAATCAGGAATCGCTTATAGAGATTTTGCGAATTTTCCGGGATTTTAGCTACCACTGATGTTTTCCTAACAGTAACGTCAGAAGCTTTAAACCGTTGAATTGATTTCTGTTTTCATGCCGTGGTTTCGATACCGGCTTTTTTCAAGCAACATAAAAACCGCCTGAACCTACATCGTCTCCTATACACCTCGGATGCCTTTTTCCGACAACCGGCTAAACGGCTTCCTAACGAAGCTTCATGCCGCGGAAGGTATCAGGAGGTCAAAACTTTTTAAAAACGCGCCTACAAGCCAATTACAAGCGAGCAAATGCCAACTTACAAACAACTCAATCAATCATATTCCGACAGAGACGATTTATCACAGCAAAAGCTTGATCTTCTTTTCCACGGCGGTTCCAAGATTCAGAAGAAAGCATCTATCTTTTTGCCTAAATTGAATCAGGAGCAACAAACGACCTATACAAACCGGCTAGAGTTCGCTTCCTACTGCAATTATATGTCTGAAATCATTAATGATTTCGTTGCTACTACGTGTTCTCAATCAATCTCGGTTCTTCCGGCTGGTGATGCTGGTGACGATTCAACTCCAGGCGAATTACCAAAATTAGATGAGTTTTACCGTCTATTTGCGCAAGATTCAGATTTACGAGGACATTCACTAACGCAAGTAATGAGCCACTTACTGGAAACCGCTCTTCACAATCAGAACGGTATAGCTTGGCAAGGCGTCGATATACCAAAACAGTCAATTCAAGGACTTTCACAAGCACAAGTCGATCAATTAGGCACAAATAGACCTTATGTATATGATATTCCTTGGCAAACAATACGAAACTACAAATTAGACGAATTCGGTAATCTTGTATGGATTGTTTTGCGAGACGACCTAAAACCGCAATTGTCTCCATTAGATTTGGTTGATTCTACACAGATTAATTTCATTGTTTGGACCTTGACTAATGAAGGTAAAGGCAAACGTGATGTATTCTCAAAAACATACAAGGATACAGAGGCGCCAAATGATGAAGACGAGTTTGGCAGTCCTACAGAGACGGATCTAACTGGTTTTCTCGGTATTCCTATCAGGTGTATGCATATTCCAGCTGGTTTACGCATTGGAGCTAACCTATTTGCTCCACAGATTGAACACTTCAGAACCAAATCTTCTTATGATTACGCATTGTTCCGTAATGCGTCTCCAATTCCAGTTTACAAGCAAGGAAACGATCTTGAACAGGTTGGAAACGTCATTGCAGAACAAGTCAACAGAGCAGAATCATTCAGAGCCGATATGCAAAATAAAGGAATGGTTGTAATTACCTCGGAAGATTCAATAGAGATGGTTGAGGCGCTTGGATCTTCACTTGCTCTAATGGCTCAATCTCTTACCGACATAAGCGACGAAATCCACAGCATTTCCAAACAGATGGCAACCTCCATTTCAGCGTCTTCCGGTAGCGGTAACGCAGCGGCTTCCGGAAAGGCAAAGGTTCAGGATAATAAAGCAAAAGAACTCATTTGCTCTCAATACGGCTTATGTATTCGAGACCACGTGAAAGGAATCTATTCGCTTCTGTCTCAATCAAAAGGCGATACTAACGTAGTCTGGAACGTTCAAGGCTTATCCGATTACCGTATTATTGAATCAGATGAAGTCATTGCAAAAGCTACGTCTACAAGTCTTATGCCGATCCTTAACTACTCCAAAACGTTAAAGAAAGAGTTCTTCAAGGATATTGCTATTGAATTGGCTCCTGATTGCGATAAACAAACACAATTTACCATCGCACAAGAAATTTCAGATTCAGTCGATAGCGAACCTTCCGAGCAAGATACCTTATCAATGTTGAATACACCTCCAGAAGACGACAAGGAACAAGACGGCAAATCCTCTAACACCAGCAAAAAGAAAGATAATTCTAAAGCTTCTGCAAACTGAAAAGAAGAATAAAGCCTTTTTTTTGCAATCGGTTCAGAATATCTTTTCAAATGGCATAAAAAAGCCTCTTACCTCCTACGCCAAAGAGGTATCAAGCCAAATTGAAGCCATACGATCCAGAAGTCAGGAAGAAGCCAATAACGTTTCAGAGGACGTTCTTACTCTTACGCCAGACAGCCACCGTAATATCTTGGTTGCCGCCGCCTCATTATCTGTTACGGCAAAAATAGCTTCTGAACTGTATCAAAACGGCAAAGAAGGAATCAAAACGGTTCAGTTCAAGAAATCCGTTTCTTCTCTCAACCGAATAGCCGTTACGGAAACATACCACGCTTTCAATGAACAATACATTCACAACCATTCAGAGTTAGAAGGTTTTTATGAATGGATCGCTGTATTGGATGCTCGCGTTTGTGATCAGTGCGAGGATTTAGACGGCAACAAATACACTTACGAGGAACTACCGGAAGAACCGCCTCTTCATCCTCTTTGCCGTTGTAGTTTAATCTTTTTCAAATCTTAACTGTTTCAATAGGAAAAAATGTCAATAGAAGTAATTATAGGATATGTTGCAAGTGGTTTAATAGGTCTTGCACTCCTATTACTTAAACGCTCTCTTGATATGAATGATTTAAGGACGGCAAAACTTGAAAATGATATGTCGGTCTTAAATAATGCCAATCACGCACAAGATTTAGTTATATCCGAACTTAAAGGAAAAATGGATACTATGATTGAGATCTTAAAACGCGTAGAAGTCTCGGTCTCGGATTTGAGGCGCAATAACTAATGTCTATCTCTCATAAAGGTTTAAACACTTGGACTACTGGTAAGACCTGGAAATTAATCAATGGTATAAGAGTCTGGAGTCATAAATGAGCGATAAACTTAAAGCGGAATTAGAGTTAGAAATTATTGTGCCAGAAAAAGAAACTAAAAAAGAAGTGGAAAATAAGGACTATGTAAAATACATCCAGTCTTTAAGTGATAAGTGCGATCTCATTCTCTCATTGATAAAGAAGAAAAAGTTTTAGTCTTGATCTTAAAAGGAATAAAAGGATTAGTTGAAAGCAAGAAAGGAGTTTTGATTCTTCTCATACTAACTATTTCTTCCGTTCTGTGCGCAAAAGGAAGAATAGACGGAACTGCATATGCGGCAGTTATGACGGTTATCTCCACTATCTATTGTTGGACTTCAAGTAAAATTGACGTGGCAAGCATGCAAAGTTGTATACCTCCGCGCGCACAAAAATAATACGCATACAATATCAAACCTATTCAAAACTCGCTAAATCTCGTCTGCCAAAAATAGATCATATAGGAGAATTCAATTAGAATAATCCGCTGGAGAAAAACAAATGAGTGAAAACTTACAGAACGACGAAAGTTCTAAAACTTCGATAAGTGATGAAGACACTAACAAAACTTCAGAAGACGCAAACGTTAAAATCAATAGCATCATCACAAGTCGTTTCAAGGCTTTTGAAAAAACTCTTGATAAAATGTTGGAAGCGAAATTATCTGCTTTTGCTCCTAAACAGCCGGAAGAGAAGACAGAAGGATCAACCGTAAAGGTAAGTCCAGAAGTCAAAGAACTACAGGCACAAATTGCGAAAATGCAAGAAAAAGAACTTGCTAACGAAACCAAGTTCAAAGCAGAAAAGCTAAACAGCACATTAAAAGATAAACTCCTTGAATTAGGTGTTGATCCAAAAATGGCACGTGCAGCTATCGCCATTCTTAAAGAAGATCAAGCGGTAAAGTATAACGATGAAAACGAATTAATTTTCTACGATCGTCATACTGGAGAGCAGGATTTATCAGCAGGCTTAAAGAATTGGTCGAAATCAGAAGAAGCCAAAAATTTCAAAGCCGCTTCTACCATATCAGGTTCAGGCGCAAAATCTCCTAATACAGATGCAAACGGAGATAGTTCAAAGCTTTCAAACCAGGAAGCCGAAAGAACTATCAATCAATGGATGGAAAATCCAGCTTCTTTATTAAAATAATCACAATCTTATCACACCTTAACTTTTTTTAATCAAGGCAAAATAAATGGCAAATCCAGGTTCTTCAGGCTTATCAGATATCTCTTCAGCGCTTTCACAGTTGTTTCCAAAATTACAGAGAAACGCTAACCGAATGAGCGTATTACTTGAATCAATTCCAACTGAAAAAGGAATGGGTAAAAACGTTTCTTTCGACGCGGAACTTGACGGCGCAAAAGCCGGAAGCCGTGCAGAAGGTGCCGACTTCATTTCTACGGATTTCGCGGTAGATGGTATTTTGCCAGCTACCTTACCGTGGGCGGAATATGGTTCTGCTTTCCAGATCACACATCAGGCGATTGATGCTTCCGCGTCTTCTGTCGGTGTTGATGGTTCAATGAGCAACCAGTTCGGTAACCGTCTTATGAGTTCAGTTGGCAAAATCGTTTCAGTTCAGAACGGTGATAGCTGGAACGGAACCGGAACAGACGGTAGCGGCAATCAGAACATAATCGGCATTCTTGGCGGAATGTTAGATACCACAACGGCTTACGGTGGAATTTCAGCTTCTGGAAATCCACTTTGGCGCGCGAATGTTAACGCATCAGTTGGTTCATTAACCGTTGCAAAACTTGCACAGATGGAATCAAATCCTACACGACGCTCTTCCGATCTATTTATGCGGCTTGCGGCGTTCATCCTAACGTTATCTGGGCATCAGATGACGTTTTTGCGCTCTACTCAAATCTTTTCGAGGTTAATCGTCGCATTGTAGGATCAGGCCCAGATCTGGTTTACAATACTTCAACCACTTCATTACGTTTTCAGGATATTGCAGTGCTTCGCGATAAAGACGGATACACCGGGACGCTCGTTATGGGACACACAGACTATATCGGTAAACGCTTCCTTCCACCTGCAATCAATCAGAGCGCGCTTTCAAGCACTCTAATCCAGGTTGTGATCGGAGCTGGCGATAACGGCGATACAGTAAAAAATCCAATCGGCGTTCCTTTCCGACTTGACCATTTAGCTAAATCAGGCACGAGCTACAAGTTTGCTCTTACCGGTTCAATGCAACTCGTTTGCACGCGTAGAAATGCTTTCGGCGTTATGTCTGGCATTACTGCTTAATTTTAACACAACAAATCTGGAGAATAAATGAACACGACAGAATCAACAACAAAGAAACCGTTTGAATCAAAAACAAAAGTAACCACTTGGGAGAATAACACAGATAAAACTGTGTCGTTCAAAATCTCGGATGGCGAAGTAACTCGCAACCAAAAGGCTGAACCGTGCGGAGTCTCACGACTTGTAGAGGTAGTCATAGGTCCAGGCGAATCGGTAGAAATACTATCTGTTTTTGATTCGGCGGTTCGAACTACAAATAAAGCCGGTGTCATATGCGGCGGATTAGCTCCATACCTTTCAAAACAAGGCGAAGTAAATCCACCTGATTTTGTCACTGCTTTAAAACCAGAAAAGAAAACAACTTCAAAGAGTAAATAATATGGGTGCAACTCTAACCGATCCGCAAAAAACAGATGTAAGGAGATGGTTAGGATTCTCACGTATTTATGCGCAACTTGATCCAGCTCTTGAAAACGCCATGAACGCAATTCGTGAGATTTCAGACGGCGGAACACAAGAGGACGATTCAGCGGTAATATTAGTTCAAGGTGCTCTTACGAGTCTTGCAACTATTGAAACCAAAATGACAAATCTCTATGACCAGTATGCAATTAATGAGGCTGGTATTGAGAATGTTAAAATGGATGCGTTGCGAGCTACTTACGGTTTGAAAATGGAAGCCAGACGAGTCATTGGTAAAATTGAGGATGCTTTATGCATCAACAAGCAAAGAGACGTCTTATCTCCAACCTCTTCAAACTACGATTTTGGAAACGGCGGCAAAAGTCTTTTTGATAAAGGCTGCTAATGGTCGATATATCAAACGTTCTTCGGAACTATTTGGATATCGGTTATTCAGCCGCTTCTTCAATTGGACTGTGTAAATATGAAGTTTATTTTGTTCGCAAATTAAACGGAACAAAAACGGAAGTTCAGATTTTTCTTCTGAACAGTGAAAATCCGTTAGTCAAGCAAGTTTCAGCACAAGAAATCATCGCCTCAAATAACGCCTATTCCGATAAAGATATGGTGATAGGTCCGCTTCCGAAAGATTACACGGTGGACGCTGGATCAGGAGGAACCGTTTACGATTCTCTTGTCAATACGGTTGCAGGAGAACAAATCTTCTTCCGTTTGGTTGGAGATGGCAACGTGGACACAATCGGATCTTATTATACCACGCTTCATTTTTCCGAAGATAGCGCTTTATCTTTTAAAGTCTATATTCGCAAGTCTGGAAACCGTGGCTTATGAGCGGTTCATTTGATGATAATCTTGAAGACGCAATAGCGAATTCATTAGAACGACTTGGAAAGCTTGGAGTTGAAGAGGCGAGAAATACACAGCGCTTTCAATCTGGGCAAACATTCAAAGATCAAATAATCTTCCAAAAGCTCGATAAAACAAGCGGCTTGGTAGTTTCTGGCGCCAAACATTCTTTCTGGTTGGAAGAAGGAAACAATCAGAAAGGCGATAAAATCTATCCGGTTCACTCCAAGGTTTTGGTCTTCTTCTGGCATGGTGAATTACAGTTTAGAAAGTGGGTGCGTAGTCACGGCGCATATAATTTTATGAGAAACGCCTCTGAAGTCGTCGAAAGCAAAGGTGCGGAGATTATTGAACAAGAGCTTATGAGAGCGTTCAAATAACGATATGTAAATTTGACGGTTGTAACCGTAAAACTAAATCTTTCGGATATTGTGGTAAACACTATAAATACCTAAAAAGACGAAACGATCCTTCTGTAAACGGACCGCGCAAATCGCGAGCCGGAACAGGAAAAGGTTCGATAGACAAAAACGGCTATAGAGTATTTCAGAGATATCTAAACGGAAAAAATAAACAGTTTCTAGAACATAGAACGGTTATGGAGAGGCATTTAGGTAGAAAACTATTACCTAATGAAAACGTGCATCATATCAACGGTGTGCGTGATGATAACCGAATAGAAAATCTTGAACTTTGGTCCACGTCTCAACCGTGCGGACAAAGAATACAAGATAAAATAAATCACGCAAAGTCAATTCTGGAACAATACGAACCGGAAGAAGACGAACCAATAATAGAGCATCGGTAAATGGAGAATCAAAACTTTCAAGTAGGAGGAATTAATTTTCCTCTTGCAACATCAACCGGAAAATCTCTCTTACAGGATTTAGATCCGGGTCTCTTCTGGTTGCTCGATTACTTTCCTTCTGTCATTCAAGAGTTTTTAGGTGATCGCTGGAACCAGGAAGTAAACGCGGCAGGAAGATCCGATTTAGACGGCTATGTAGTTCATCAGGCAATCTCCTACGATCCGGCAAACTTCCTTTCAAGCAATACTTTTGAATTTCCTCTATTAGCAGTTTTTAACACCGGAAGCACAAAAGAATATCAGACGATCACTCTCTATCGTGAGATTCGTCAGTTCAAACTTCTTTACATCATGGATCCTCTTGATTCAGTTCAAACGGCTCTACTTCATCCTTTTTTAAAAGGAGTTGAAGACGTGATCGTGAATAGAACTTTGGAAGGCGTCGATTCAAACTATCGAGATGGCTTACCTGTTTGGATGGTTGCCGGAATAGAATCAATCGGCATTTCAAACTCTCAAATCAACAACTTCACGCTTGACAATAAGCAGAGCAATCAGCCGTTTCAAGTTCTTATGATGAATTTCGATATAGCACAGATTAAAGGCTATAAATCAGGAAGCCTTGAAGATCTAGCCGGTTCAGATGCAACATTGGACGGATACAATTCAAGTGGTGATGTAGTTATAACAGTGGAAACAATGGAGGACGTATGAAGTTAAAAGTCAAATCAAATTCAAAGAGTATGGTTGTCAATGTAAAAACCTTGGCGAGAAATACGCAGCGCAGATACATCGGTAGAAAATTCGACGCGGCTCTAAATGCTTATGTCGTGGTTGAGTCTGGAGAAGAGATAGAAAGCACCTCTGAAATCATCAAAGCGGTTCGTGAAAACTGTTTGATTCCACTTGATAAAGAAACCGCTGATTTTTGCGGAGTTCATTTTGCAGAACCAAAAAAAGCAGAACCTTCCGTTGTCAAGACAGAAGTAAAAGCAACACCTTAATTTTTAGCAACAAAAACAATCTTATCTTTTCTTAACTTATAGGAAACAAGCAATATGGGCGACATACAGATCATCGGATTATCAGCAGGCGATCCAGTTCCAGGACTTTATACACAAATTGATTTCGCTTCCGGTTTAGCTTCTGCCGGATCATCAAACTATTCTGTTTGTTTGATTGGTAATTTACTTTCAACCGGTAGCGCACAATCAGACGGTTATTTATACGGTCCAGATACTGCTATTCCAATGCAGTCGGTAAATGATGCAATTACTCTTTTCGGTCAAGGTTCAGAACTTCACCGCGGAGTAAGAGACTTTCTCTCTATCAATCCAAGCACGTCATTATATTGTTCTCCTGTAAAAGAGTCAACCGGTTCAAAAGCCTCTCTTGTTATCACCATTCTCGGAACAGCAACTGCGGCGGCAACCTTACGAGTCAATACGCCAGATGGTCCAGTTGATACCGGAATTGTTTCGGGCGACACTCCTACAGTTATCGGTGCAAACGTTGTTACCAACGTGAACGCACAGGCTGATTTACCTTTCACGGTTGTAAATGCTTCCGGAGTTCTTACTTTAACGGCAAAACAGAAAGGCTTACGAGGCAATTGGTTACAAGCTTCCGCGGTCATTCTTTCACAAGGCGGAGTAACAACTACGGTTAGTCCAAGCGTTCAAACTGCTTTCACAGGTGGAACTACTGCCGATTCAAATGCAAATGTTCTTACGTTCCTTTCAAATAGCGGACACAGATTCTATTACCAAACTTCAGCGGCAGAAGACGCAACGCAATTAGGCGCGCTCGTTTCACAGATCAATAACCAGGCACAACCACTAGTTGGCATTCGTCAACGTGCGGTAGCTGGTTCGGTCGATACGCTTGCGAACGTCACAACGATCGCCACTGGTATCAACGCAGTTCGCGGGGAAATCGTTTGGCTCCAAGGCTCCGATAAGGTTCCTTTTGAGCTCGCGTGCCAGGCTACAGCGGCTTACTCACTCTTTGAACAGAGCCTTGGCGCACCACACTCGGTAAATTTCAACGGTTTCGGTTCAGACGTTGACACACAAGGATTCTGGAATGTGAAGGCGCCTATCAACGGTGCAAGTCCAAACCGAACCACTGTCAAATCAGCGCTCTTGAATGGCATTACGCCGATCGGAGTTGCGCATGGATCAACCTCAATCGTCCGGAGAGTCACGACACGAACTCTAAACGGTTCAGTGAATGACTACCGTGCAGCTGATTCATGCATACCAACGATTATGGATCATTTCGCTGATGATCTAGACGTTCAAGTAGCATCACAGATGAGCGGAAAAGTAATTGGTGACGATCCTGTTAAAGGACAATTGCCTCCACCTGTTTCAGTCATTACGCCACGCAACTTAAAAGCAATTGCTTCAGCATTGGTTGATGAATACGTAGCAAATGGCTTACTCCAAAAAGGTGATCAGACAAAATCAACAATGATTGTTCAGAGAAATCAATCACCTTCGAATCGATTGTCCGCGCAGGTCGCGTTATATCCAGTCGATATCTTGAATCAAGTAGCTCTTGATCTTCAACAGGTCTAATCAAAAACTTAACTTAATCAATAGGACTTATCCAATATGACTTCAGCAACTAATCTCCAACTCTTTACAAACGTTCTAATTTACGCAAACGGTGCTCTTTTAGCGATGGCGGATAATATCTCTGTCTCTCACCAAACGAACGCACAAGACGTAAATACAATAGCTTTAGCATTCGCCGGTCAAACGGCAGGTGCTCCGAAATGCATGGTTTCATGTGATAGCGCGGTTCCATTTGCCGGAATGGAATTTGATCCAACTCAATATATGGCTTCAATGACGCCATTAACTTTAACTGCTTTTGCGGCAGGCTCACAAGTAAATTTAAAAGGATTCATTACAGAATCAGATCTTGGCTATGGAGTCAATTCAAGTTCAAAATTAAGCTTTAAAGCTACGTGTTCATTTTCAACGTGGGAAACTTTATAAACAAACAACCATAAATAATTTATAGCGTCTCTTTTCTGGAGAAGAACGACGCTAACAGAGTTTGCCGAACCTTTCGAACTCTCTTTTTTAGTCAACGCTCCTCCAGACGAGACAAGAAAGAGCAAATTGGAAGGTTCGGCAATTTTTTTGCCTGCTATCTATTCAAATCACCTTATCTCCTACGGTAGTAGTAGGAATCGACACGATCAAACAGTATCATATATGGAGGAACTTAAATGCCAGAAAAAGACTTAACATTTGACAAATCACAATTCAATCTTTGCTTTGAAATACTTGAAAATAAGCTTGCAAGTTCTGTGGTTCCATTTCCAAAAGCGCACAAGACCAAAGGAAGTTTCAATATTCAAATGGTGCTCGTTACGTCGCAAGAGATGCACAAGATTAAAATGGTCGCGTTGATTGAGACAAAAAAGCATTACAAGAATGCTGGATTTGCCGAAATGACTCCAAAAGAGTTGGAGGAAACCAAGATCTTTAATGACTGGGTAGGATATGGCTTGTGTGTTGAATCCTGCCGCGATCTGATTGACGTTAATAAAAAACTCTTTCCAACCGCCGAAATACTTCAACAGGTTTTAGATCCTGATGAAGTAGGTGTATTATGCAATCACTACATGCATTTACAGAGGACAAAAGGTTGCATCATTTCAAATATGAGTCAGCAGGAGATTGATGCATTGATTGAACGGCTGATATCAGATTCAACGGTTGACGCAGGTTTTTTTTCAAATTTTGTCTACTCGGGAGACTTACCGATCCTTCTGAATGGTTTGGTTTGCCAACTTCGAAACTATCAGACAAACAACTTATGCTCTACTCCAGCGCCGTTAAATACACAAGAGAACCAGACAAATATAAACACGTAATCAACGGCGTAAAGAGTTCGGCTAATTCCTGGACGCTTGAAATGTTGATAAGATAAAAATTGCCTATACCTACAGTAAATTTTCGCATCCAAATATCCGGAGAGGAAGCTGCAAAAAAAGCGTTCCGAAATGTGCAACAAGCGGCAGAAGCGGCACAAGAAAAGGAATACAGAGACGCAATCAAATATATTGAAAAGAAAGACGCGGCAGATAAAAAAGCGCTTGAGAAAAAATTAGCGGCAAAAGCAAAAGCAGATGAAAAAAATCAGGAACAAAACGAGAGAGCCGAAAGAAAAGAACTTCAAGATTTAGAGGCGGCAACACAGAAACGACTACGTGAAATTGAGAGAGGCAAGGAACGTGAATACGCAATCTTGAAACGAACTCTTGAACGCGAAGAAAAGCTTTCTAATCCTGGAGGCTCACAAACAGGAGCTAACAACGGCGGAGGAGGTAGAGGAAATTCCGGTAGAGGTTCCGGACTTTTGGAAGGTGCAGCGCTTACCTATTTGGCGAGTGCAGCGGCAGACGTCTTCCGTAAGGCAATGTCTCCTTTTGAACAGGCGGCAACCGATCTAGCTACGGCGATTATGGGAATAGGTGGCGCCAAGTCCGTAGCGGAGAATATTCAGCAAGGAATTCATCAACAGTATCTCGCCAAACAGGCAATGTATGCGGTTCCAGCCGATCAAAGACTCTCCGCAAACGAGATTACTACGATGGCAACCGGCGCTAGCAACACGTCAGTTTTCACACGTGAACAGATTATGAGCGCGATCGGTCAATACGGCGAGATCTCCGGACATCAAAAAGATTTAGGCGGAGGAACTCTCAAAACCATCATGGGAGCGGCTCAAATGACCGGAGGCGACGTTTCACAAACTTCCGGAATGATTGCGCAATGGAAAGCAGCATTTCCTAAAATTTCAGACGCTGATTTTAACCAAATCATTTTGAACGCCGTTGCTTCAGGTCGTCAAGGTTCTGTCGGTTTACAGGATTTAGCATCAACCTCGAAACCACTGGCAAACGCTGGTATTTTCGGAGAGACAAATAAAGTAAAACAGTTCCAGATGGGATCAGGATTGATTCAGTTGACGCGCCTTGTAGAAAAATCACCGGAAGAAGCCTCCACTTCAGTTGCTCGTTTAGAAGGCGAGATAATGAGCAAACACGATGAAATAGCAGGAGCGATAGGACATAATTTCACGCACAAGGATAAAACCGGACAACTCGTAATGACTGATTCTAGAAAGTCACTTGCGGAAATGGCTTTAGCATTCAGAGGAGGAGATTTCAAGTTAGATGAAAGAGCCAATTCAGTTTTTAAGGCAATGAATAGTCAAGTAGATTTTACTCCAGGAATGTCAAAACAAGATCAGGTTGCGGCTCTTCAAAAGGTAATAGATACATTCTCTGACGTTTCAATGTCAGCAGAGCAATTTAATACAGAGCTTGCGGATCTAAACGACACGGCAGAATCAAAACTGAAACAGTCATTTAATAGACTGAATAACTCAATTGCAGATCGTATCCTTCCTAACGTAGAAGCTCTGATTCCATTTGTGGAAAACCTGACTAAAGCATTTATGGAATATTTGCCAGTCTTTGGAGACGTTGGAGATATGTTTAAAGGCTTGATACCGATCGGCGTAATTTTTGAAATGTTAACGATTGGATCAATGGCGTTAGCTGGATCGCTTGGATATCTATTAGAAGGTTTTATATGGGCAACCAAAGAGATCCAAGTTGCATTTAAAACCGTGCTTGACAAGATGGGTATCCATTCAACTGGACTAGATGAAGTAATTAAGAAATTAGATGGACAACAGGAAGCCGCTGATAGATTTGCTTCTTCAATGTTTAAAAGCGCGGTTGATATAGATCAGGCAACGGATCGCGCGCTAACTCGTTTAGATCATCCATCGGCAGACACACAAATAGCCGCACAAGATTTAGGAATGTCAAACATAAACACGTCAGATAAAGACGTGCGTAACAAAATGACAAAAGATTTCTTCATTGACAATCCAATGTCAGAGAGTGCAAATCCAACCGATAAACAACTAATAGATAACGAGATGAAGAACCATTATAAGTCATTAGCTAATGAACTCGGTTTGACAATGGCGGATGCACTACGAAACAGCTTGAATAATGCTCCTCCAGACGTTGACGGTTCTAACAGAAATGGGAAACCGGTGAATTGAGCTTAATAAATCTCTCCTCCAATACGCAAGCAAACGCGTTAAATAACGAGCTAAACAATCCAAAACGTAAGGCGGAGTTATCAGCGCCTGTAAATGTTCAGGATCCGGATCAGTTAAAAAAGCTTCAAGGATTTTCGTGGTCAGGAATTTCAGTTCCAATCACAAACCTTCAACACAACATAACACATAGTCTTGTAGAGCATGCGTATCCTAATTTGAATGCGGCTCGATTGGAGAACACAGGAAGAAATCCAATCGTTGTTTCTTGCACTGCAATTTTTTCAAATACGATTCAGCCTGGAACTACGGAATCTTGGAAAGCAGGAACTCTTTTTCCAAACGTATACGAACAATTTATCCAGGCATGCACAAGCACAACTTCTAACATTCTGATTGTTCCTGGACTTGGTTCCTTACAGTGCTTTATCGCTTCCTGTAATACCAAATTCGATTCTGGTGTTCGTGGTGGTCCGATGCTTGAACTTGTTTTTAAAGAAACAATTCCGGACAATGGCGTAATCTTTGATCCAAATAGTTCTTCATTCGGTTCCGCTACCGCTTCCGCTGCACAAGCCGATACGATGATTGATACGTTGAATGCTTCCGCGCTTGCCAGTCCTCCACAGTTTCAAGAGACTTTCTCCGATCTAATGTTGAAACTCCGATCCATCTCGGATACCGCCTCACTGGTTGAAATGTCAGGTATTGGCGCGGTAAATCAAATTCTCTATCAGTGCAACCAATTAATCAACTACTGCACAAATGACAATTCAGTAAATAATTCTCTTATGAAAATGCAACTGAATGTCTTACAAAGTCAAGTGAACGATTTGAAAACACAAATACTAGTTCAGAACTCCACCGTTGCAATCTACGTAACACCAGCGCCGGTTAGTTTAGCGATCGTTGCAAATAGAACCGGAAACGCTCTCTCTGACTTGATGAACCTGAATCCTTTCCTATTGGCAACTCCTTTCGTAGCCAAGAATGTAAAGGTAAGATATTACGTTAAATGACCGATGATTTACTTACCGCCTACATAGTCGATAAGGACGGCGCAACAATACAAGTAACAAACTTCACCGAATATTCTTTAGAACGAGATTTCTTTATTGCGGCGGATGGTTTCTCTTTGGTGATTGGAGATGATAGAGCATCAAAGCTTTATTCAATCTTAAAAGGTGGTTGTGAAATCCACTTTGATATTAACGATCGTCCTCAATTACACGGTTATATCGATAAGTTTCATATGTCGAATTCAAGACACGGCGGCAAAGTCCTAACAATCAACGGAAGAGATGCGTTAGGTCAAATGTCGGATGCTATCTGCGCTCCAAATATGATTCCGCCTGGTCAACAGAGCTTCAATCCGCTCCAATTCAAGACGACAACCACGCTAAAACAGGCGCTTACTACGATCTTCGGTTGTTTTGCCTTGACTAATTTACAGATAGACGACTCGGCTGATTTAACGATTGGTTCCGGTGGTAAGTTTGGAGTCAAGGCAAAAGGAAAGAAGAGAAAAGGACTAATTAAAAACCTTTCAAAGAATATTGCGAAGAACTGCCGACCTAACCAGAATGAAGGTTATTTGGAATATGCAATGCGCCTCTGTAAGCACAATGGCATTTTCATCAAATTAAATCTTGACAATAAAGGCAATCCGCAAATTCTGGTAAATCCTCCAACTTATGATCGTAATTCCGCGCCTGTTTACACCTTATTCGCGCTTGAAGATCCAACCGACACACGAACCAACATTTTAGATTCCGTTGCATCCGTTGATTACGCTCATCAGGTCACGTGTTTAGTAGTAGAGGCGACATTCAACGGCGGAAACTATCACCGCGATTCAAAGAAGGTGATTGCCGTAAATGAACTTACTGGATACAAGGTCGATTCAAAAGGCAATCTTACAAACACATATTTAGATTCTGTTCAAGCATTTATCACAGCAACCACCGGAAAAAACGGTTATTTGGTGCTTGACGCGAATACCGATTTACAGAATGCGGTTCCTCTCTCGGTTGTCGGAATTACAAACGGCATATGTAGACCGCAATTCAGAAAAGACGATTACGCACATTCGATAGATCAACTTCAGTTCTTCGCGTCTGCAAAACTCTCCGAACTGCAAAATAGATTTTTTGGACTTCAATACAACGTCCAAGGACATTCCAATAATGGTGTTCTATGGCAACCGAACACGCTTGTTAGTGTTTTGGATCAGACTCTTGATCCGAGTAATCCGGTAGCTGGTAATTACTGGATCCAAAGAAGAGTTTTCACAAAGTCAAGACAAGGCGGAACAAAAACTAGTTTGATGTTGCGACTTCCGTATATTTACCAACTAGACGTAACTGATGAATAGAAAATGAGCGATACAGTAATCCAAATCTCGGACATAATGAGTAGCTTACGCGATCCAACTACCGGAAGTATTTCTTTCCAGCTTGGAAACGCGCTTACCGGAGATGTTTTGTCGGACGATAACGAACATTGGCAACAACCAGGATTCGCATCGATTCCGAGTCTTCCAAGCTCTTCAAACGCTACCGATTGCGCTCAAACCGTATGCATTCAGAGAGACGATGGAAATATCTGCATTGCGAGCCGTGACGTCAGAAATCAGGCGATTTATGGATCCTTGAAGCCTGGTGAAAGTTCTGTTTACGCGGCTGGACCTAACGGCAAAGGAACAGGAAGAGTTCTTTTAAAGGATACCGGAAGCGTTTCAACCGTTTCTCTTTTTACGCAGGTTGGAAACACGTCTTCAGGAAATCCGGTAATCATCCAGCTTTCGTCAGATGAAAAAGTTAATATTGCAGGCGGAAGTCAAGGCGCAATAACCATCGATTCAAACGGTATCAACGCTATTTCCACGTCCACAATGTCTCTCGGAGCGGCTGGACAACTCACGCTAATAGGCGCTTCCTTGGCTTTAAATGGCGGTTCTGTCTCGATAGGTGCTAACGCAAACGTTCCGATCATTATGTCGGATACTCTTCTTACTTGGATTTCACAGGTCAACGCATTTTGTGCAGCGGTTTCGATTGCTGTGTGTGCGGTAGGTTCTGTGTTGCCTGGAGTTGCTCTAACGGTTCCGACAACTGAACCAATCGTTTCAACCTCTGTTTTTGTGGCGCGGTAAATGTGGGAGCTTGTGACTTTCTCTCGTTTATTCTTCCTGGAATTACAGTTCCAACGATCACGCTTCCAACGATTCCAAACCTCCTTTTACTTTTAGCGTTTTCTCTTTCGTTAGGCGTTTCGGTTCCGACCATTTCAATATCGGTTCCAGTAATTACAGTTCCAATACCTACGCTTCCAACAATACCAAGTCTTTCGCTTACGTTAGATTTCTCCGCTTCATTAGGAGTTGATCTTCCGGTTATAATCTTTTCTCTTCCGCCGTTCACAAATCCAATACCTACGCTTCCAACAATACCAACAATAACTTTAGAAGTTCCTCTTTGCGCTCTCTTATAAAATGATATCTACCAAACCAGCAACTCAAATTTTAGGATTAGGATTTTGTCCAGCCGGATTATCTTATCACGGTTTCGGATCGCCTGCTACCGGTGTTATGTTTCCTTCTTCAATTTATCAGCAGTCAAATAATCAATACGGAAACGCTAGATTTATCGATCCAGTCACACAAGACTATGTTTTTGCGGCTAATGGAAGTCTTTCCGGAATGTCAGATATTCAACAAAGCGTGTATCTTGCAATCATTACATCATTAGGAAGTTCTGCCGATCCAAATTTAGGAACGCAAATTTCATCTGTTGAAGTAATTGGAAGTAGCACAATTTCCGATATTCAAAATTACGTTAGCACCTCTCTTGCCTCTCTCATCAACTCGCAATCAATTTATCTGAACTCTGTAAATGTGGTTCAGAGCGACGCAAATCATAATCGTCTCGGAATAAGTATTTCTTGGACGGATGCAACAACAAATAAATCTTATAATACGGTGGTATAATTTGACTTCACCTCTCGTGCAGGATCCAAACACAATCTTAAATAACATCTTACGAACGATCAAATATGGTCTTCAAAGCACGGCAGGAATTGCAAATCCTAACCTTGGACCTGGAACAGACTTCTATATTTCCGCGTCTGCTATAACGGATCAAATCTCAATAGGTAATCAAATCATCGTATCACAAGCCAATACCTTAATGGCTGATACCGCAACTGGTTCCGATCTTGATCGCATTATGAATACTTACGGTTTGGCACGTAGAACCGCCTCTAATGCATCTGGAACAATCCTCATTACAACCTCGATTCCTACTTTCGTTTCAACTGGTAGTCAGTTGTCTTCAAACAACGGAAAACTTTATCAGGTTGTCTCCGGCGGAAGTTTTGCTAACGGTGGTTCAATCGCCATAATTTCAATCGATACAGGATCAGATACAAACATCGCTTCTGGTTCCGTAATGACTTGGATTTCAACGCCTCCTTTCGCAAACTCTTCTGCAACGGTTGGAAATGCAATATCAGGCGGAGTCGACGCGGAAGACGACACTACAGCGCGAGCACGGTTATTAGCTCGGTTCGCCAGTCCTCCACAGAACGGCAATTGGCAGAATTTAGCAGAGATCGCAGAAGGAACAGATCCGAGCATTCAGAAGGCGTTTATCTATCCGTGTGCGAACGGTCCAGCAACGCAACACCTGGCATTAGTCAAGGCGCAAGAAACGACGGATTACAATCGCGATATTTCAGGCACAGTTTTAACAAATTCAACTTCTGCAATTTTAGGTCTTGTTCCGGAATTCGTGGAAACGGTAGTAACCACCGTAACGAATCAAACTTACGATGTTTCATTTAAAGTAAACATTCCAACTCTTCCAACTTCTGGCGGTTGGTTATCATATAATCCGTTTCCAATCGTGTCGAGCGGTTATAAATTCGCCGCTATTACAACAATCACCAATAGCACAAATTTCGTAATCTCTGCTGAACCTACAAGCGCTGCAATTCTTTCAAATGGTGTTTCAGTTATTTCCTGGATAGATCGAAGTCAACCAACCGGCTGGATCGTTCGAACTGCAACCGTAATTGCAAGTTCGGTAGCTTCAAACCTCTTTACGCTCACCATAGATAATCCTTTCGTTGGAATGACGGTTGGAGATCATATTTTTCCAGCGTCAAACAATGGACAGAACTACCTAAATACCGTTTTAGGAAGTTTCGGAAATCTTGGACCTGGACAGAAAACTAATAACTTGGCTCTTCCTACCTCGCTACGTAAGCCGCTTATCAGTAGCGCTTTTATTGACACGGTTGGAGGTCAATTTTTGAAAGACTTGGTGGCAGAAAACACAGAGCTTGAAAGTTCAGATTTCTCTTATCAGCAATACGGAAGTTCAGAACCTTCTTTACCGTCTCTGATTTCCGAACCACCTTCAATCTACACACCAAACAATATTAGCTTTTACAGCTTCTAAAGGAAAAACATTTGCCATTACTTCCGGACGTCTTAAGCTTCGATGAATTAGGAGGAGTCAAAACAGACTACATTCCAGTTATTGATCCAACAACCGATCTTTCTGCACTAAATTTAAATCTTGCGCGTGATGGTGTTGCGCAAATGTCTCGGACTGCTTTACGCGGTTGGATTCGTTTCGCTACCGCTGCAACTTCTGGCGCCATGGTCCTTTCTGATTGGGAGACCACCTGGAAAGCAGATGTTTCCACGCTTCCTGTGCTTGCCAGATCAACCGCTGGCGTCTTCACGCTAACGCTTCCTACCAGCGTATTAGATGCACTCGGAAACACGCACACAATCAATCTCCGCGCGGCTTCTGTATCAGCGGAAACGTTTCCTATCGTAGTTGCCGCTTCAATCTCGTCGAGCGCGAACGTCATTACCGTGCATGTTGGAACCGGATCAACGCTTTCAGATCAAGCCGGAACAATTGTGATGGTTCAATTTGCCTAATACCGGTGGATATTCAGGAGCGGCGCCATTTAGAACAGGCGGAAGTAAGAACAGCACGTTTGAAATAATTCACCAGGCTTTGAATGAAGCACGTGGAACCGCCTACAATACAGAATACGGTTCTATCATCTGGGCGGAAAACTACGCCTATGCAAAAGCAATTACTGCTTATTTCGAAACGGCTCGAACCTTCGCTTGTAATCTAAATCCAACAACCGTTTCAGCTTTTCTTTCTCGCTATGAAGTGATGCTTGGAATCATTCCTAATTACAATGACACGGAAAGTCAACGCATCGCCAGAATAGCTACCATATTTCAACTGTGGAGCAAACCGGCAACGTTCCAAAATACCTCGGATCTTATCTCTGTAATTGCACCTTCTGTTTTTGTTGGAATTGAACACTACTCTTCAAGCGACAATTTAGGATCTGTTCCTGGAGGCGTCAATTTAGCCGGTGGAGTTAATTTGCCAAGCGGTGATTTCGTAGGACCAATCGCAACGGTAATCGTAAGACTTTGGCAACCTCGCACACCTTCTGGACAAAAATTAATTGCTGATACCGAGTTCAATAAACTTCTAAATTCATACAATGCGTTTCTAGACAATTACTTACCTGCTTATGTCGCACACGAAACTTATTATTACAGTCTTTCACAAGCCGGAACCGTAAGCATTTCAATCAGCGGAACAGCATTAGTAGGAGTCGGAACTTCCTTTACTTCAACGCTCACAGTTGGAGACCAAATAGAAGTTGTGGACACGAACAATAAACCGCAAACGTTGACCATTTCTGTTGTCACGGATAACACGCATGCAACCGTTTCAAGCTCACCTTCAACAATCACAGCAAGTCAATACCGGATTTTAGGTTTTGAACTGGACATTACCGGAAATCTCGATACACGGTTTTTCGATAGGATATAATTTATGACAATGATAATTAAGGAAATAAAATAGTGTCGATCCTACGCGTGAATCCGGGCAGTTGGTATTATAAGCAAACTTTATCAAGCGCGCAAGCGAACCAACTTGATATCAATAGCACATATTGCTTGGATAAAAGAGACGGCTATACCGATACTCTACAAAGTCAAGTTACGGTAGACGGTGGATTAACGTTCGCTACAGGTTGCGAGTTGGTAATTCTTGATCCTACGGTTGTAACGCTTGGAGCCGGAAATCTTTCTATTGCTTCTACCTTAATTGGAAGCGGTGCTCCTCTTCTTACTGGTTATGTAAGCGTTGCCATTACTTCTACATCACAAACTCTTACAAGCGCACAAGCACAAAATAGCATATTTAAACTTACTGGAACTCTAACCAATAATACAACGGTGCTTTTTCCAGCGATTGCAGGTTATTCGTGCATTGTTGACAATGGCACAACGGCAGACGGTTATTCATTGACCATATCAACGGCGAGCGCAACCAATGGCGGAGTTCAATTACCTTCAACCGTGATAAACAATATTAATTCTACAAATGAAAAAGCGGTAGAGGTTTATTGTGATGGCACTAATTTAAATCAAGTCGTCTTCACAATGAGTAATCAAACCGTAAACCTTGTAAATGCTTCCGCCGGCGGATCATCTCTAATCTATGCGGTGACTGGACTAACATCAACCGCGGTTCCTACACTAACTCTAAACGTTACGGCTAGCACAAATGACCTTTTAGAGATTAGTTTTAACGGAGTATTGTTAGGAGACGGATCGCATCAAGCAACAATGTCAGTTTACGTAAATAGCACACAACAGACGGCAACCATTTTGAATAACTCATCAGTAGTTAGTTATGCAACTACTTCAAATGTTGTTTACTACAAAGCTACATCTTCCGGAGTATATACAATAACCGTTCAGCTCGTATCCAATAATAGTGGAGGTGTTGCTAATCTTTATGCGCCAGCTTCCTTAACCGTTAAAACTATTAGACCATGACGATCACAAGAGCAAACGTAGGCGGCTGGGCATTTGATGCATTTGTCACGCTTCCACAAATCAACAAACTAGATGTAAACTTCACGAACGCGTTAGATAAGCGCGCCAATCAAACAGATACGTTAGGTTCTGTTGTTACGGTTTCTACAGACGGCGGTTTTAGTTTTGCCACTGGTAGTCAGTTGACAATTCCGGATCCTACTGTTGTTTCTTCTGCCGCTGGACTTCTGCAAATTCCTCCAACTTTACGCGGCATTTCTAATCCTCTCCTACGTGGCAACATCACGAAAAATTTTACTGACTCCTCTGCTTACATCCTAACTTCCGATGGTTATGTCCAATCAGTAAACTTCACCGGCTCAATTACAGCAAGTAAAAATATTACCGTTCCTTCAAACGCTGGTTATCGAATGCAGGTCATAAATAGCACGTCTGCCATTCTTAATTTTATTGCAAACGGTGGAAGCAAAACGATTAGTATTCGTCCAGGTTGCAGCGCGGTCATTTACTGTGATGGTTCTAATATCAATTCACTTGGAAAAACAACCAATGCCGATTATCAACTTATTTCAGTAAATCAAAACATATCTTCTGGATTTTCTGGCACGCTTTATAACATTTACTACAATACTCTACCTACCGTAGCAGGTATACCGTGTCTTGCTGGCGATATACTGGACATTTCATTTATGTATAATGGTGGTCTAACTTTGACTTGCACTAACAACATTACTGGACCACTGCAATTTTGCCAATTCGAACCTACGCTTTCTTTAATCAGCAATCGAACCACGCAAGTATCTCCGCCTGAACTAATTGGATACATACCAACCGGAAGTCAATCGGCTGGTTCTCCAATAACCTGGAATACTGCAACAACCTTGCGAACGCTTTATACGGTAGCGAGCGCGTGCACGGTTCAATCTAACTTAACCGTTGTTACCGTGACTCCAGGCGGTAGAATAGATGTATCAGCGCCAGTATGGTTAAACGCTGGAACCGGAATTTTCATAAAGCAATACAGACAGCAATAAAGGACTTAACTTATGGTATCAGCAATTTGCAACGTAAACAATACATCAATTATCTCTCTAACGCCACCTTACAAAGATGGCTATAACGGCGTTCCTAGCGGCTCAATTACTATTGCGTTGTCCGATACTACTTCAGTAGATGCGTGGAATATAAGTTGCACGTCAACGGATGATAAGCAACTTGCGGCAACTATCAACGCCAGTCTAACCATCAATAACACCGCTAAAACTTGCACATTTACGCTTCCTTCGGAGGCTACAGGATGTGCGCTACAATTCACTTCGATCGTGAATGGCGGAGTAGATAGCAACGGAACTCCACAAGCGGTTTACAAGTTCGTTTTTGGTATCTGGGCGATAGGTTCAGGCGGTCAACGTCTCTTCTTTGCAAACGAAACGCTCGAAAGTTCTCATATATACGGCTGGATG
>OCTA010000845.1_pt1 | contig 28557 bp, 21 predicted proteins | sample 1538991 | NCBI WGS metagenome assembly OCTA01 (sample SAMEA3539302, study PRJEB22396) | soil metagenome | biome: tundra; feature: field; material: soil | place: USA | collected 2010-05 | depth 0.15 m | reverse complement strand
CGGCGAACGAGATCATGCTGCACGTTCATACCAAGGGGGTCGGCGTCGCCGGTGTTTATCCGCGCGACATGGCGGAAACCAAGGCAACCCAGGTTGTCGCTTTCGCGCGCAAGCACGAGATGCCGCTGGAGTGCTCGGTGCGAAGGCAGTCATGCTAAGCCCGGAACTCGAAAAGGCGGTGCGCAAGGCGCTGACGGATGCCACCGAGCGTCGCCACGAGTTTTCCGGACTCGAACACCTGTTGCTCGCGCTTCTCGACGACCCCCAGACCGCCGACATCATCAAGAAGTGCGGCGGGGCCTTGCCGCGCTTGCGCGCGAAGCTTGAGAAATTCCTGTCCACCTCGATTCCGGCCGTGCCGCCGCCACCGGCGCGCGAGGTCGCAGGCGGCAAATCGCACGCCGCGGACGCCGAAAGCAGCGAGCCGGAGCCGGATGAAGAAGATCGGCACGCGCAGCCCAGCCTGGGCTTTCTGCGCGTAATCCAGAACGCCGTGAACCACATCCTGGGCGCAGGCCGCTCGGAGGTGCAGGGGCCGCATGTGCTGGTGGCCATGTACGGCGAACGCGATTGCCACGCCGTGCATTTCCTGAAGGAAGAGGGCATCTCGCGCCTGGACTTGGTGACCGCCATTTCGCACGGAACTTCGAAGCTCCTGCCGGGGCTCGCGCATGGTGACGGCGAATCCGGGCCAGGCATGGCCGACGAGTCGGGCGAGGAAGGACCGGCGAAAGATCCGCTGGCGGTCTACGCCGTGAACCTGAACGAGCGCGCGCGCAAGGGCGAGATCGACCCACTGGTCGGCCGGCACAAGGAGGTCGAGCGCGCGCTGCACGTGCTCGCCCGGCGGCGCAAGAACAATCCTTTGTTCGTCGGCGATCCAGGCGTGGGCAAGACCGCAATCGTCGAGGGCATGGCCGCGCGGATCGAAGCGGGCGAGGCGCCGAAGGCCCTGCTCGGGACGACGATTTTCTCCATCGACATGGGGTCGCTACTGGCCGGCACGCGCTACCGCGGCGATTTTGAGGAGCGCTTCAAGGCGGTCCTGCGCGCCGTCGAGGAAAAGGAAAACGCCGTCATCTTCATCGACGAACTGCACACCATCGTCGGCGCGGGCGCGGTCTCGGGCGGCAGCATGGACGCGTCGAACCTGCTCAAGCCGCTCTTGTCGAGCGGGCGCATCCGCTGCATCGGCACCACCACGCACAAAGAGCTGCGTGCCCATATCGAAAAAGATCGCGCGCTGGCGCGAAGGTTCCAGCCCATCGAGGTGCCCGAGCTGAACGTGGCCGACACGGTCAAGGTGCTGAAGGGACTGCGCCGCCACTACGAGGATTTCCACGGCGTGAAGTACAGCCCGAAAGCCCTGCGCATGGCCGCCGAGCTAGCGGATCGCTACCTCGGCGAGCGCAAGCTGCCCGACAAGGCCATCGACCTCATCGACGAGGCCGGCGCGATTTTGAAGCTGCGCGACCGCGATCCCGAAAGCAAAGACGACGCATCCCTGCGAGTGCGCTCGCGCGACATCGAGGCCGTGGTCGCCACCATGGCACGCATCCCGCCCCGGCGCGCGGCCTCCAGCGACCGCGAACGCCTGCGCAATCTTGAAACCGAGATCAAGGCGAAGATCTTCGGCCAGGACAAGGCCGTCGAACGCGTGTGCCAGGCCATTCGCATGAACCGCGCGGGCCTGGGCCAGCCCGGCCGGCCGATTGGCTGTTTCGTCTTTGCAGGACCGACCGGCGTGGGCAAGACCGAACTGGCCAAGCAGCTCGCCGAGATCCTGGGCGTGAGTTTCCTTCGCTACGACATGTCGGAATACATGGAGCGGCACACGGTTTCACGCCTCATCGGGGCACCGCCCGGCTATGTCGGCTTCGACCAGGGTGGTTTGCTCACCGATGCGATTCACAAGACGCCGCACGCGGTGCTGCTGCTCGACGAGATCGAGAAGGCGCATCCTGACCTCTTCAACATTCTTCTGCAGGTCATGGATCACGGGGCGCTCACCGACAACAACGGCCGCCAGTCCGACTTCCGCCACGTGGTGCTTATCATGACCAGCAACGTGGGCGCGCGCGACCTGTCGAAGCATATGCCCGGATTCGGCGCCAGCGATCGCTTCGGCGATTCCGACGAAGCCTTCAAGCGCATGTTCTCGCCCGAGTTCCGCAATCGGCTCGACGCCAAGGTCGACTTCGCGCCGCTCGGCGCGGCCGAGATGCTGCAAATCGTGGACAAGTTTATCACCGAGCTGTCAGGGCAACTTGCCGAGCGCAAGGTGACGCTGGAGTTATCGCCGACCGCGCGCGACTACCTGGCCAAGAAGGGGCACGACCCGATGAACGGCGCTCGGCCGCTTGCCCGCGTGATCCAGGAAGAGGTCAAGCGCCCGCTCACCGACGAGCTGCTCTTCGGCACCCTGGCGAACGGCGGCAGCGTGAAGGTAGATCTCGACGGCGAGAAACTGACGTTCCTGTGCGCGGCGCCGGCACCGTAGAGGTCGGAGCCGGATATTCACCGCAGAGAGCGCAGAGAGCGCGGAGAAGAAGGGGTTTCCGGATCTTGGATCCGAAACATCCCAGCCTTTTCCGCTTCTCTGCGCTCTCTGCGCTCTCTGTGGTGAACTTCCTTCGCTACTCTTGTTCCAGAGCGGCGATTTCTTGCTCTAGCGTCTCCCATTCGGCGAGCAGCGCCTCGATGCGCGGGCCGAGGGCGGCTTGCTCTTGCTCAAGCGCGGCGACTTCGTCCTTGTCGGTGCGCTCGAAGAACCCAGGGCTGCAATAGAGATCGGTGATGGCTTGCTTGCGGGCCTCGGCGGCTTCGATGTCGGCCAGCACTTGATCGCGGCGCTTGGGTAGTTGGATCAGGCGGTTGCGCCGTCGCTTCTTCTCTTCCCAGTCGGTGGCGTTGGGTGAATTTGGAGCGCTTTCTTGGCGCGCGCGTTTCGCCTTTTCCACCACCGCGTCGGCGTCGAGGTGGTCGTCGCCACACCTGGCGAGGTATTCGGTGTACGTTCCGGGAAAATCGCGCGGACCGTCGGGCGTGATCTCCACGATCCGCGTGGCCAGTTCGGACACGAACCAGCGGTCGTGCGACACGAAGAGAACCGTGCCGGGGTAGTTCTTCAGGCTGTCGATGAGCGCGCCGATGGCTTCCAGGTCGAGGTGGTTGGTGGGCTCGTCCAGCACCAGCACGTTCGGCCTTTGCACGATGAGCAGCGCGAAGATGAGGCGCGCGGCCTCGCCGCCGGAGAGCAGTCCGACCCTTTTGAGCACGTCTTCGCCCGAGAATAATACGCGGCCGAGATGGCTGCGCACGAAGGTCGGGCTTGCGCCTGGGCAGGCGTGGTCGAGCAAACCCAGCGGCGTGGCATCGGGATCGTCCAAGACCTCGCGATGGTCCTGGGGAAAGTAGCCGAAGCGCACCTCGTGTCCCCAGCGCGCCTGCCCGGTGTCGGCGGCCAGGCGACGCACCAGGATCTTCAGCAGCGTGGACTTGCCGAGGCCGTTGGGACCGATAATGCCGATGCGCTCGCTCCGGCGCAGAACCAGGTTCACATCCGACAGCACGCGATGGTCGCCGTAGGCTTTGGACAGTTTCTCGATGGCCAGCACGTCCCTGCCGCTCGGCCGCTCTTGCTCGAAGCGCAGCATGGGCGCGCGGCGCGAGCTGGCCACCAGTTCTTCCACCTCGATGCGGTCTATCTGTTTTAATCGGCTCTGAGCTTGCGTGGCCTTGGTGTTCTTGGCGCCGAAGCGCTCGACCCAGGCGCGTTTGCGGGCGATTTCTTCCTCGGCGCGCGCGATGGTCGCTTCTTTGCGCTCGCGAATTGCCGCCTTGTCGACGACGAAGGTGGAATAGCTGCCGGTGTAGAGCGTGATTGTGCGGTAGTCGACGTCCAGCGTGTGGCTGGTCACGTTGTCGAGGAAGCGCTGGTCGTGCGAGATGATGACCGCGCAGCCGGTGTAGGCGGCCAAGAATTTCTCCAGCCAGCGAATAGTCAAGATGTCGAGGTGGTTGGTCGGTTCGTCGAGCAGCAGGATGTCGGCACCGCCGATCAAAACCTGCGCCAGCAGCACGCGCAGCTTGAACCCGCCCGACAGCGTGGACAGCGGCGAGCGATGCGCGGCCATGGGAATACCAAGGCCCACCAGGACTTCGGTGGCGCGCGCCTGCAGGGTGTACCCGTCGTGCGCGGAGATCAAGTCCTCCAGGTCGCTGATTCGTCCTGGCTCGGGATGGCCCTCATTTTCACATGCTTGGCCGATTCGTCGTTGTTCGGACAACGCCTCCCACACCACGGCATCGCCGCGCATGGCCAAGTCAAGAATGATGGCGTCGTCGTCGAGAAACCGGTCCTGCCGAAGCACGCCCAGGCGCGCTCGTTTGGCCAGGTTGAAGGTTCCATGCGATGGCTCTTCGTCGCCGGCCAAGAGGCGCAGAAACGTCGTCTTGCCCGAGCCGTTGGCACCCACGAGCCCGTAGCGTGACCCCGCATTGAGTTGTAGAGTCACGTCTTCGAAGAGGACGCGCGCCCCATATTCCTTGGCTAGGTTGCTGGTGTCGATCATGCCGGGCGCGTGAGGGTAGCATTCTCGCGGCCGGATCGCAGGAAGAGGTCTACGCGGACATAGGTGGCAAGTGCGCATTCGACGTGTACTAGACTCGTCCACAAAAGCCGTGAGGTTCTTGCGGGTCGTGGGACAGGAATGCAAAAAGTTTTCGGAGGACTTCGACCAGCAGGCGGGTCACTGGGCCTGTGGTGGCGACTGCGGCCCGCACCTCCGTAGGGCGGGCTTCGGTAGGAGGACATCCGGTCCGCAGCACAGGCTCAAGCGAGGTCAAGACCGCGCGCTTGGCCGACGGCCTGACGGTCGCAGGCTTCCCAAGATCGCCGTGCCAAGCGTACGTTCTCACGCAGAACCTCGAAGGTGGTTGTGCTAAATATCGCCTCCATGAGCATCGTCGGCACCGACACTTGGAAGAAGCTAGAGCAACACCACAAGGCCATCGCGCCTTTGCAGATGCGCGACCTCTTCGCCAAGGATCCCAAGCGCTACGCGACCTTCTCGCTGCGCCTCGGAGATCTGCTCCTGGATTACTCGAAAAACCGCATCACGGCCGAGACGATGGATCTCCTGCGCGCCCTTGCACGCGAAGCCGGCGTGGAGGCCATGCGCGACAAGATGTTCGCGGGCGAGCCCATCAACCTGACCGAGGGCAGGGCGGTCTTGCACACGGCTTTGCGCAACTTCTCGTCGCGGCCGATCCACGTTTCCGGCAAGGACGTCATGCCCGACGTCCGCGCGGCCTTGAACCACATGGCGGCTTTCAGCGAGTCCGTGCGCAGCGGCGACTGGAAGGGCTACACAGGCAAACCTATTCGCGCCATCGTCAACATCGGCATCGGCGGCTCCGACCTCGGACCGGTCATGGTGACCGAGGCGCTGCGGCCGTACCGGCGCGACGATCTCGACCTGCACTTCGTGTCCAACGTCGACGGCTCGCACATCGCCGAAGTCCTCAAGCGCGTCGACCCCGAGACCACGCTCTTCCTCGTCGCATCCAAGACCTTCACCACCCAGGAAACCATGGCCAATGCGCACAGCGCGCGCGCTTGGTTCCTCGGCCACGCCAAGGACGAAAAGCACATTGCCAAGCACTTCGTCGCGCTTTCGACCAACGCCAAAGAGGTCGCCAAGTTTGGCATCGCGACCGATAACATGTTCGTGTTCTGGGATTGGGTCGGCGGTCGCTACTCGCTGTGGTCGTCCATCGGCCTGTCCATCGCGCTCGGCATCGGCTTTGACAACTTCCGTGCATTGCTCGAAGGCGCGCACGAAATGGACGAGCATTTTCGGACCGCGCCGCTCGACCAGAACTTGCCCGTCACGCTCGCGTTGCTCGGCGTCTGGTACAACAACTTTTTCTGCGCGGAGACCCACGCCATCCTGCCCTACGATCAATACCTGTCGCGCTTCCCGGCCTATTTCCAGCAGGGCGACATGGAATCGAACGGCAAACGCGTCACCCGCGACGGCAAAGTCATCGACTACCAGACCGGCCCGGTGATCTGGGGCGAGCCCGGCACCAACGGCCAGCATGCTTTCTACCAGCTCCTGCACCAGGGCACGAAGCTCGTGCCCAGCGATTTCCTCGCCGCCATCGACACCCACAATCCCATCGGCGAGCACCACATCTTGCTGCTGGCGAACTTCCTGGCCCAGACCGAGGCGCTCATGACGGGCAAGACCGAGGCCGAGGCGCGCGCCGAGCTCGAAGCCGCAGGTATCAAGGGCGACGCTCTTGCCGCGCTCCTGCCGCACAAGGTGTTTCCCGGCAATCGCCCAACCAACTCGCTGCTCTACCAGAAGCTCGACCCGCGCACGCTCGGCAAGCTCATCGCGCTCTACGAGCACAAGATTTTCGTGCAGGGGATCATCTGGAACGTGAACTCGTACGACCAATGGGGCGTGGAACTCGGCAAGAAACTCGCGAACGCCATCCTGCCCGAGCTGCGCGCGAGCGGCGATGTGTCTTCGCACGACGCCTCGACCAACGGTCTCATCAACGAGATCAAGCAAAGGCGTCGCCTGGCGTGACTACGTATCCTCCTTGACATGACGGCCTAGTTTCCGAATAGTGACGACTTCATGGGAAAACACGATAACCGTACGTCGATGAAGATGCGCCGCCTGAAGGCGCAGAAGAAGCTCAAGGCCCGCCTCAAGAGGCAGAAGACCGAGAAGAAGGCCGCCCGCAGCCCAGGCAAAGCCGCGAAGAAGCCGCGTCCGGCGCCTGCTCCTGCCAAGGAGTAGCCTCGGGGCAGCCCCGCGATTCATGGGGACGTAGGCGCCGTGACGGTCGAAAAGGACAGCGGCACCACGGCGCTGATGCGCCAGTACCTCGACGTCAAGTCGAAGTATCCCGACGCCATTCTGTTTTTCAGGCTGGGGGACTTCTACGAGATGTTCTACGAGGACGCGGTCTACGTTTCCCGCGCCCTGTCGTTGACCCTCACCTCGCGCGACAAGGGCAAGGAAGACCCGACGCCCATGTGCGGGGTGCCGCACCATTCGGCGCGTGGCTACATCCAGCGCCTGACTGAGCTTGGCCATCGGGTGGCCTTGTGCGAGCAACTGGAAGATCCCAAGCTCACCAAGGGCATGGTCAAGCGCGGCGTGGTCCGCGTAATCACCCCCGGTGTGGTTCTCGACGAGGAATCGCTGGAGCCGCGCACGCCGAACTACGTCGCGGCGGTGGCGGGCGAAGCGCGCGACGGCTTCGGTCTGGCTTTCGCCGATGTGACCACCGGGGATTTCCGCGCTACCTCGTGCGCGACCACCGAAGGCTTACTCGACGAGCTGGCGCGGGCCGAGCCGCGCGAGATCTTGCTTGCTCGATCGGACAGTCGCGTGGGGAGCCCGACGGCTTTGCCGGCGGCGAACCATCGCGGGAGGGGATGGGAACCCTCCCAGGGTTCCCATGTCAACGATTTGGCGGCCGTTGTCCGGCGTGCCTACAGCCACCTGGCCCAGACCGCTGTCGACGCAGCCGACGAAATGCCGCCGCTTGCGACGTTGACCGCGGTTCTGGGCACTGGTTTCGACCGGCCTGGCCTGGAGAGGCTGCCCCTGGTGGCCACCGCCGCGGCACGGGTTCTGCGCTACGTCCGCGCCACCCAGCTCTCCGCGCCTTTGCCGTTGTCGCGGCTTGAGCTATTTCAGCGCAACGACTTCCTCATCATCGACGAACAGGCCCGCGCGCACCTGGAACTGGTCGAGACCATGATCGACCGGCGGAGGCAGGGATCCTTGCTGGATCTGCTCGACGTCACGGTCACGGCCATGGGCGGCCGTCTCATGCGCAAGTGGCTGCTCTTTCCCCTGGTCGATATCGCCCAGATCCGCCGCCGCCAGGATGCGGTCGAGCGGCTGGTGGTTCAGCAGTCCGTGCGCGAAGCGGTTCGCAAGATCCTGGGCGAACTCGGCGACCTGGAGCGACTGACCACGCGGGCACGCCTGGGCGTGGCCACGCCTCGGGATCTGGTCGTTCTTGGTCGCTCGCTCGCCCGCTTGCCCGAGTTGCGCACGACTTTGCTCAAGGCCACCGACGAACTGCCGGCGGTCGAGCAGGTCATCCGCAGCGAGGGGCAGCTGCTCGACCTGGGCTCGGATCTCGCCGAAGACATCGCCGGACGCATCGGCGCCACGTTGAAGGACGACGCTCCGGCCCTTACCAAGGACGGCGGCTACGTCAAATCCGGCGTTTCGGCCGAACTCGACGAGCTCTGCGCCATCGCCACCGGTGGGCGCGAGGGCATTTTGGCCATCGAGATGCGCGAGCGCGAGCGCACCGGGATCCCGTCGCTGAAGGTGAAGTACAACGCCGTGTTCGGCTACTTCATCGAGATCACCCGTTCGCACTTGGCCAACGTGCCGGCGGATTACACGCGCAAGCAGACCGTGGCCAACGCCGAACGCTTCGTCACACCCGAACTGGCGGACTACGAGGCCAAGATCCTCACCGCCGACGAGCGGCGGGTGAGCATCGAGCTGTCGATCTTCAGCCGTCTGCGCGACGAGGTCGGGACGGTAGCGCAGCGGCTGCTCGCGCTGGCCGGCCGCGTGGCCGCCGCCGACGTGCTGGCCGCGCTGGCCGAGCAGGCCCATCGCAACGATTACTGCCGGCCCGTGGTCGACGATTCCGAGGTCATCGAACTCGTCGACAGCCGGCATCCGGTGGTCGAGCGTCTGGCGGCCACCGGCGGTTTCGTGCCCAACGACGTGCGCCTCGACACCGAGTGCGAGCAGATGCTGCTCATCACCGGGCCCAACATGGCCGGCAAGTCGACCCTGATTCGCCAAGTCGCCCTGGCCACCATCATGGCGCAGATGGGCGGCTTCGTGCCCGCCCGCTCCGCGCGCATCGGCATTTGCGATCGCGTGTTCACCCGCGTCGGCGCCGGCGACAACCTGGCCCGCGGCGAGTCGACCTTCTTGCTCGAAATGCGGGAGACCGCGCATATCCTTCGCCACGCCACCCGGAAGAGCCTCATCATCCTTGATGAGATCGGCCGCGGCACCTCGACCTACGACGGCGTTTCCATCGCCTGGGCGGTGGCCGAATACCTGCACGACCGGCTCTCGGCGCGCACCCTCTTCGCCACCCACTACCACGAGTTGTGCGCGCTGCCGGAAACCCACCCGCGCGTGCGCAACGTCAGCGTGGCCGCGCGCGAATGGCAGGGCGAGGTGGTGTTCCTGCGCAAGCTGACTCCGGGCGGGACAAGCCGCTCTTTTGGTATCGAGGTGGCGCGCCTGGCTGGCCTGCCCGATGCGGTGGTGGCGCGCGCGCGCACGATTCTGGACCACCTGGAGGACAACGCCGGCAACGGGCGCGGCACGAGTCCAGGGCCCAAACTCGCCCGTCCCGAACAGGACCAACTTCCTCAGCTTTCGCTCTTCGACCAGCCACTGGCCAAGCCGATTGCGCCAACCCCTACCGATCCAGCCGAACACGACGTTCTCGCCGCCCTTCGCGCGGCCGATCTGGACGGGCTTTCGCCGCGCGCGGCTTGGGATCTGTTGGCGGAAATGCGAAAGAAGTTGACGCCAGCGGGTTAGGCCTTGCCATGATGGAGGCGTTTTGTTCCGGCGCGCAGTTCTCGCCATCGCACTCCTTCTGATTCCGGGTTTCGCCTGGGCGGCGTCGCATCCCAGCGCGCCCGCGACCAAATCCCAGGGCAAAGGCGCAAGCAAGAAGCCCAAGAAGCTGTCGCGCTACGCCGCGGTCGAGCTGTTCCAGATCAACACCAAGGAAACCCTGATGCTGCGCTTTCAGGACGACCGCGGCCGGCCCATCAAGGGTTGGCAGAAACGCTTTGACAAGTTCATGCGCTGTCATCAGACCGGAACGGTCTTCAAGATGGACACGCGGTTGGCGCACATGCTCTACCAGACCGCGCGCCACTATGAGGGGCACCGCCTGGAGGTGGTTTCAGGCTACCGACATCCGAAGGTGGCGCGCAATCCCAAGAGCCCGCACAAGAAGGGGCTGGCCTGCGACTTTCGCGTGGCCAGCGTTGCCAATACTGCTTTGCGTGACTGGCTGCGCAATACCTTCGATCATGCCGGCGTGGGCTACTACCCCAACTCGGTCTTCGTCCATCTCGACAACCGCAAGGACGGCCCTTCGGCGTTCTGGATCGACTACGCCGGCCCTGGCCAGGAAGCCTCGTACGCCGAGAATCCGCGCGAGGATCTACGCAATGGCCGCGCCGAACACCCACGCGCGAATGGGGACGATGCCTCTGGCCAGGCCGAGGGCGCGGATGACATGGCCCAGGCCGGAGATGCCACGGCGCCGGCCAAGGCCCGCGGCAATTCCGTGCCGTCGAACGTCCCGGCCAGGCGGCCGGTCGAGGTCAAAGCGCCCTCGGACCCGTTCGGCGATTGAGCGTTGTGGATCCGCGGCCAGGGGTGCTAGTGTTCGCGAGCCCTAGACCCAAGGAGAATCGCAGATGAGAAGATTCGGACTTTCCTTTCTGGCAGTGCTTCTGGCCCTCACAACCGCGCAAATCGCCGCCGCAGCCAAAGGTGGCAAGAAGGGTCCCGAGAAGGTCAAGGGGCCCGCGCCCATCGCCAAGGCCGCCGAGATCAAAGAGCTCAAGGGTGACTTCACCTGGGGCATGAGTGTGCAGCAGGTCAAGGAGAAGCTTTTCGCGAAGATCGACGAGAACTACAAGGAACGTCTCGAAAAGACCCGCCTCGATCCTGGGAAGAACGATGGCGTTCGCCAGTTGATCAAGGCCGACAAGGACAGGATCAGCAAGAGCTTCGTCAAGTTCGAGGGCCACAGCCCCGGCTGGGAGGTGTCGATCATCGACGAGGAATTCGTGCCGAACAACGGCGAGTCCATGCTCGTTTACCTAGAGTCCAAGCAGAAGCGCTATTTCTTCTTCTCGGGCGAGTCACTGTTCAAGATGTTCATCGCCTTTGACAAGGAAGTGGTCCAGGGCAAGAGCTTCCCGGACTTCGGCGAGATGATGCAGCAGAAGTTCGGTAGGGCACAACCGGTCTATCGCACCGTCGTCACTCGTGGCGTGAAGGAACAGGTGCTCGACACCTTCCAATGGCGGTCGTCCGAAGGCGACGGGTTGCGTTTGGTCGACCGATCCAAGTTCTACGATGTCTACTGTCTGGTGATCTACGACCGCTCGGTGGCCGACCGGCAAGCCGAGGTCAAAAAGACTAACGCGGCCAAGGTGCCCGTGGGCTCGTTCGTCGACAGCGTGATTTCCGACAAGAATTCCGATCGCGACGAAAACGACAACGTGATCGACCGCATCACCGGGAAAGAAGTCCTCAAGCCCGGCGAGCGACGCGGTGGTCAGCAGAATATCAAGGTGCCTTCGCCGACCGGCGAGATGAAGGCCGAGGACAAGCCCTACTAGGTTTTCGACCACAACCCTTGACATAGGCGTCTGGCATCAGCAAGATTCGCACCCTTCCCAATGGCGAACATACAATCTTCGGAGAAGAAGAACCGGCAGCGAATCAAACATGAGGCGCGCAATGCCAGCCAAAAGTCGGCTATGCGCACCGCCGTGAAGAAGCTGCGGGCCGCAATCGCGGCCAAGGATTCCAAGCAGACCGATGCGCTGCTCAAGGAGGCGACGAAACTCATCGCCCGCTTGGGTGGTCGCGGGGTCATCAAGCCTCGCACGGCATCGCGTGAGGTCTCGCGCCTCACTGTCGCCGCGAAGAAGCCCAAGGCGTAGTCGCGCTAGCGCCTGGTCGCGTGGGGAGCCGGCGAGCTCAGCTCACGGCCTGCTGGCCTGCGAACCATCGTGGGAGGGTTTGGCGAGGCCGCGCGAAGCGCGGGGGAGGCAGGGTGTGTGGCGGGTGCCGAGTGCGAAGCGAACCCTTTCAGGGTTCCCATCTCAATGAGCTTCCTCGGCCGGTTGGCGTACGAGACGCAGCATCTACACGTCCGGGTCGACACGCGATGATTTGAGGCTGCGGTCGGCCCGGTACAGGTGCATGAAGCTGCGCTTGAGCGCGGCGGTGCTCATGCGCCCCGCGGGGACGAGGATATCGTCCAAGAAGAAAGGGGCAATCCCGACCGCCGAGGAGATCTCTGCGGATTGCGCTGCTGTGACTAGTCTCACTTGGTTAGCATGTCCCCTGGTACCGACGTGCGATCAGGAGGCGTACAGTCTCTTGAATGAATAACTTCACCACAAGAGCTCTCATCGTTCTATTTGGCCTATTTGGCTCGGCGCTGATTGCCGCCAACGGGTGCGGCAAGTCCGGAAACACGGCCCTGACGAGCGACGGCGCGTTCAGTAGCGAAACTGCTTCAGATACGGGCATTTCAGGATCGGGTGGTGGCGGCGCCGCAAGCGGGGGTGCTTCAGGCACGGGTGGGGCTGGCACGGGTGGGGCAGATGCCAAGGGAAGCGGAGGTACACCTGGCGGCACTGGCGGCAACGGCACTGGCGGAGCTGCGACGGGCGGCAACGGGAGCGGCGGCAACGGTTTGGGCGGCACTGGCGGCAACGGCACTGGCGGAGCTGCGACGGGCGGCAACGGGAGCGGCGGCAACGGTTTGGGCGGCACTGGCGGCAACGGCACTGGCGGAGCTGCGACGGGCGGCAACGGGAGCGGCGGCAACGGTTTGGGCGGCACTGGCGGCAACGGCACTGGCGGAGCTGCGACGGGCGGCAACGGGAGCGGCGGCAACGGTTTGGGTGGCGGCATCACTACAGGAGGCTCAGGTGGAAACGCGACGGGAGGCATCGGCGCTCCCGCTGGCGGCAGGGGAGGCACCGGCGGCACCATGCTCGGCACGGGCGGTGTCAGACTAGACGGCGGAGCAACGGGCGGCACGGGAGGAACCATCGGCGTAGACGGAGCCGCGGCGAGCGGTTGTCCCCCAGTTCCCCCGGCGAAGGGGGATCCCTGCGTCCAGTCCGACATCTGCTACTACGAGGACTGCGCCGGGAGCGGGCGTGCCCTAGCATTTTGCTCGAGCGGTGTCTGGCAGGTGCGCACTGGGGCATGCAGCACCACGACGTGCCAGAGCTTCAACCCTTCAGTGACCATTACCTGCCCTGCGGGACAAATCTGCCTGGCCATATACGGCAAGGCCCCAGTCTGTGCCACCCAGACCTGTGGCACAGGTGCGGTGACGCCAGGATGCGTGTCAGGAGCGGAAGGAAATTGTAACATCAGCGAAAGCTCGTCGGTCACCGACGGAACAAGCATTCGTTGCTGTCTTTCTGGTGGCACGTCCTGCTGAAGTTCTGACCGATGAGAGCAGGGGGGCGCCGAGCGGCGGGAACCGCGTGAGGTTTCGCGCCTCACCCGTGCCACGAAACCCGAGGCGTAGTTGCTCTAGCGCCCTGCTCTCGCTTCCTCGGCCAGTTGGCGTACGAGACGCAGCATCTGAACGTCCGGGTCGACGCGCGACGATTTCAGACTGCGGTCGGCTTTGTAAAGGTGCATGAAGCTGCGCTTGAGTGCGGCGGTACTCATGCGTCCTGCGGGAACGAGGATGTCGTCCAAGAAAAAAGGGGCAATCCCGACTGCCGATGCGATCTCGGCGCGTGGCACCGAAGCCGCGGATAGCTCCTTGGCGCGCCAGATCTGGCGTAGCTGGCGCAGTAGCATGAACTGAATCTTGAGCGCCGGTTCGCGATTTCTCAGCATGTTGGTCACCAAGCCGAGGGCGAGCCGCACGTCGCCAGTGCCGATGGCTCGGGTCAGTTCGAACACGCCACGCTCGCGGGATTCAGGGATCATTTCCTCGACGTGCGTGCGCTTGATGCGACCGCCGGCGAACAGGGACACTTGCTCTAGGGCGTGCGCCACGCGGCCCAAGTCGGGGCCGGCGAACTCGGCCAGGGCTTGCACCGCGCTGGGCTCGATGTCGAGGCTTCGTCGCCGGGCTTCTCCGGCCACCCAGGACACCAGGTCGCGATCCTTGAGTCGGGTGAACTCGTGCAGGAAGCCTGCCTTGCGCAGGGCCAGAAAGGCGCGCAAGCGGCCGTCCACCTTGTCACCGACGAGAACCAGGCATCCCCTCGGGTTGGGGTCAGCGATGTACTTGACCAGCGGTTCCAGCTCGGCGGCCTTGACCTCGTCGATGCCCTCGGCGATCACCAATCGTCGCTTGCTAAACATAGGCAAGGTGCGCGCGGCGCCTAGGACCTGCGCGACCGGTGTCTCTTTCAGGTCGAAGACGTCGTAGTCAAAACCCGTCGCGCTCGCCTTGTCGCTGCCGAGCACGGCCTTGCGCACGGCCGCCAGGCAGCGATCCACGAGAAAGCGCTCGTTTCCGTGCAAGCAATAGATGGGCGCCAGGTCGCCCGCGGCGATGTCACCCAGAACGTCTCTTGTCTCTTGTTTGGCCAAGGAGAACCTGCGCAACCCTACTTGAGCACGCGGATGCTGTCGCCATCAACCACGTAGACCAGGGGCGGGTCGATGCGGCTGTGATCGGGACCGAAGTGGATGTCACCGGTCAGTCCCTCGAAGGTCTGCGTGGACAGCATGCGCAGGACATCGGCACGGCTTCTGGCCCCACGCTCGACCGCGCCACGCAGGACGAAGACAGCGTCGTAGCCATAGGCGTCGGTCGCGCTGGGTGAGGTGCCGTAGACTTCCCTGAAGCGCGCAACGAAGCTCCCGCTGCGCGCGTCGTCAGTGGGATAGAATCCTGGGCAGAGCAGGGCGCCTTGCACGTAGCGTTCAGTGTTGCGCAGGAACTTGGGCGACACGCTGAGCGCCGTGGAAAGCAATAGGGCTTCGCGGTGGCCCGAACCGGAGCTAGCCGAGGAATGAGCAGCGGTGAAGATTGTGCGCGGAGAGCGCGGCCAGATATCCGCCACTGCCAGGGCCGGGGCCACCAGTTCGAGCCGGTTGGCGTCGTCCGGGATGAAGAGAGCTTCAAACGCCAATTTGCGCAGGCTGGTGACCTCGGCCGAGAAACTCGTCGCGTTTGGGGCATAGGTGATGTGCCCGGTGACAGCGCCGCCGCCGTCCTCGACGGCCTTCTTGTAGGCCGCCGCGAGCCGCTTGCCAGATGCGCTGTCCGGGCCGAGGATGGCGAACCTGCGCGCGCCCAGGGCGAGCGCCTTGCGTGCCAGGGCCACCGCACGCGCCTCGGCGGAGTGGAGGAGCGGGAAGGCCGTGGTCTGTGCCCCAGGGCTTCGCTCGTCGAGCAGGAGCAGGGGAATGCCCTCCCGTGTGGCCATGTCGATGCCGCGCGCATCCGGGGTGCTGACCACGCCGATGACCTTCTCCTCGCGGCCCAGCGACAAGATGCCCGCCATGGGGCCGCCGCCCGTGGCCGAGCGCTCGGGCGGCGCGGCCGCATCGCGCAGTTGCAGGTGAAAAGCGACGGTCTCGCTGCCATGGCTGGCGGCGGTGACCACGAGCATGGCCCCGCGCAAGACCACTTCCCCGAGCCGGCCCTGCGCGCCCGAAAATGGGACCACGAGGCCGAGTCGCATGGGGTCGGCCGGGGCGGCCGACGGCGGGGCTGGCTCCAGACCAAGCTGTCGGCGCACGGCCAGGGTTTCCTGCTCTAGCTTGAAGGCGTTCGGCTCATCGCTACGCGCGCGCAAGGCGGCCACCGCCTTGGTGCCGAGCGAGGCCCGCGCAAGTTCGCCGTGGCGGACGGAGAGTGCACCCAGGGCCGTGGCATCGGCGACCTTGCTTGCGATCTCCGCTGACCGCGCCAGCGCGTAGGAACGCTCGGCATCCCGGCTCCCGTCGATATGCAGGTAGAGTTCAAGCTGGTCCATGGCGCCGGCCGGGTCGCCGGACTCGGCCAGCGCGTCCGAGAGGGTGGTGCGAAGCAGACTCCGCGCCAGGGCATCGGGAATGCCGGGAAGTCGCGGCGGATCGGCGTTCAAATACGGTTTGAGCAGGCCAAGCGCGGTTGCCTGATTGCCCAGGCGGCCCTGGCAAAGACCGGTGAGAAAGTCGCGCTCTTGCGCGTTCAGCAGGGTCGCGTCCTCGTCCAGCAGCGCCTTGGCGGCTGTCGCATCACCAAGCCCGAGCAGTACCCCAGCCAGCATGGTGACCGCCGCTGGGCGCTGGTGATGGTGCGGGTGGTGGAAAAGAAATCCTTCGAGGGCGGCGCGCGCCGCCGGCGCATCGGCCGTCATGGCCCGGGCGGCCACCGCGCGAAAGTCAGCGTCTCCGCCGGGATCGTCACCTGCGTCGATCGCCGGCTCACTGGCAGGGGCCGAGGTCGGTGTCGAAGCCGGCGCCGGGGTCTGTGATTCGGAGTTCGCGTGGGCGGAGGCACAGCCCGACAGAAAAACCATGCACCAGGCGGAAAAGCGCATAGTGCGTTTTTACGCTACTCGGAGCGGACAGTCGACGCCTAGCCGACCGTCTTCGTCGGATCCTCGGCGCCCGGGCCGACCTCTCCCTCGCGCGGCGAGGCGGCGTATTCTTCGAGCTTGCGGTACAGGGTTTTGCGATCGAGGCCCAGCCGGTGGGCCGCGCGTGTCTTGTTGCCGCCCTCCACTTCGAGAACGCGCTCGATGTACTCGCGTTCCAGCTGATCGAGGGTGAATCCCTGGGCCACGGCGCTGGCCAGGCGATCCTGGCTCTTGCGCTCTTGCATGGTGCGGGGCAAGTCCTCCGGGCTGATGATGTCACCATCGGTGAGGGCCACCGCCCGTTCGACCACGTTTTCGAGTTCCCGCACATTGCCCGGCCAGTGGTGGGCGAGCAGCATCTTCTTCGCGCTCTCCTTCCAGCCTCGGACCACCTTGCCCGAGCGTTCGGTGGATCGCGTGAGAAAGTGGTCGGCCAGCGGCAGGATGTCCTCCTGCCGGCCGCGCAAGGGCGGCAGATGGATCTGGATGACGTTCAGGCGGTAGTACAGGTCTTCGCGGAAGTGACCCTCGCGCAGCTGGCGCTCGATGTCGCGGTTGGTGGCCGCGATCACGCGAACATCCACGCGCTCGGCGCGATTCATACCGAGGGGCCGGACCTCGCCGTCTTGCAGGACGCGTAGGAGCTTGGGTTGAAGCGACAGGGGCAATTCGGCGATTTCGTCGAGAAATAGGGTGCCGCCATTGGCTTCGACGAAAAGTCCCTGGCGATCTGCATTGGCGGTCGAGTGCGCCCCGCGCGCGTAACCGAAGAGTTCGCTTTCGAGCAAGTTCTCTGGGATGGCGGCGCAGTTAACCGCGACGAATGGTCGTCCCTTGCGCGGGCTCTTGGCGTGCAGGGCCCTTGCGACCAGTTCCTTGCCCGTGCCCGACTCGCCGGTGACGAGCAGATTGGCGGACGATGCGGACACGCGCCGGATGAGCGCGAAGATCTCCTGCATGGGAGCCGAGCGGCCGATGATGTTGTCCAGGCGATCGCGGCGGCTGACCTCCTCACGCAAGCGGGTCACCTCGTTGCGCAGGGAGCGCTCGGCCAGGGCCTTGTCGATGCTGAGCAAGAGCTGATCGATCTTGAATGGCTTGGTGATGTAGTCGTAGGCACCGAGCTTGACAGCGCGGATCGCGGTGTCGATGGAGCCGAAGCCGGTCACGATGATGACGAAGGGCGAGGGCTCGACCTCGCGGATCTCGCGCAGCAGATCCAGGCCGTCGAGATCCGGCATCTTCACGTCCGAGACCACGACGTCGATGCCACCTTTCTTCACGCGCTCGACCCCATCCCGGCCGCCCGAAGCGGTTTCGATCACGAAGCCCTCGTGCTCGAGCTCCTCCTTCACCCACTCGCGCATGTCGGCGTCGTCGTCGACCACCAAGATCGAGGTGGCGGGCCGCCGGGTCATGGGCGGCACGGGTGCCTTGCTTTCGTCGAGTGGTGCCATGCCGGTCTCGCCACCTGATCCTTCCCCAACCTTGGCCGTCCCGCAAGCAGTGGTTGAAGAAGGGCTAGTTCAGCATGAGCGACTTCAGACCGCCGCTCGGGAAGCGCACGAGCATGCTCGACCGGAGAACGGTTTCCACTTTGCCGCGCCCGTAGTTGGGATGGGAAATGACCTCGCCCACCTTGTAGCGGTCACGGGCATCGAACAGCCGCACCTGGCTGGTCTCGGCCACCTCCCTGCCGAGGGCGCGCAGTTCCTCGGCCTTCTGTTCGGCCTTGCGCGCGGCTTCGGATTCCTTGGGCGTGGTCGGTTTGGCGCTTTCGACGGCGCTCTTGCGCGCGGGCGTGGTGCGGAAGCCATGACGACCACCGCACCCCTGACACACGACTTGCTTTGGGGTCGCGTTCACCATGGCGATGATGTGATGGGTGGTGAGTCCATCGCAGGGACCGCACCAGGCCTCGACCTCGCCTCCCACGCGCAAGGCAGGGGCGAGGGCGGCCCCGAGGGGAACTTCGCTGCGCCATGAGACGCCGGTGATCCGGCGTTCCTGGACTTTCGAGGGACCAATGTTGGGCTGGTCGCCGGTGTGTTCGCTGGCGATGGCGCCGATGCGGGGCAGGGTCGAGGCCATGCGGCGGAGGTCGGTCACCCGCCGTCCCAACTTGCGCTCGATGGAAGCGCGCTCGGCCTCGGGCCCGCTGGTGGAAAGCTCCCGGTAGTGCTTGGACAATCGGTCGACCGCCAGATGGGCGTTGGTCACGATTTCCCGGTCCTCGGCTCGCTCCTGGGCCGAGTGGACTAGGAGAGCGACTTCGTGGATTTCATCGGTCAGTTGCTCAACGGGAGATTTCATGCTGCCGGAACTTACTCCCACGACCAGCCCAGGAATTCAACTGTTGAGTCGCGTGAGTAGAAGCGCGCTTCGCGTGTGGGCTTCGCCCGACGGCCTTGCCCCGAATAACTCACCGCGCTAGCTGGCAAGAACCTCTTGCTTTGAGGTGAGCAAAAGCCTGTGACCGGGGTAACTAACGGACGACGCGAACCCCTCACGTGCCGATTGCTTCGCCAACGAAGCGCGACTAGCATACGGCACGCCTCGCCTCCAGGAGCCACACGCATGCGAAACAAGCCAACGTCCCTAGCAACTCTCGTCGCAATCCTTGTCGTTCCACTCGCTGCCGCAGCCCAAACCGGCCCCACGGCTCCGCCTGCGGCGCCTTGGCCCCCGGCGGCCGCCCCCGCGCCGCTCTATCCGGTGCCCGCGCCGACCTACCCAGCCCCCGCCCCAGTCTATCCGGCTCCTGCTCCGGCCCCGGCTCCAGCACCGGCACCAAGCTTTTGGAACGCGGTTCCGCCTGCTCCCGCGCCTGCACCCGCTCCTTCCATTCCTCCTGTGGCTGCTCCGGCCCCCGCGCCAGCAGCGCCAGTCGCGGCGCCAACACCCGTTGCGCCCGCACCCGTGCGTGAGGTCGTGCCGGCTCCGGCCAAGGTCGAGATCGAAGCGCCCGCGGAATCAGCGCCTGCGCCCAAGGCCGTGGTTTCGGAAACCGACGAGCGACCTCGCGGGTTCGTTCCTCAGCTCAGCCTGGGCGGCTCGGTAGGCCTTCTGCGCATGGGTTCGGCCGAGGTGGGCGGCGTGGCCCAGCTGCGCCTCAGCCTCCACGGCGAATACTTCACCGGCAGCAATTTCTTGGTTCAAAGTGATGCGCCAGCCGCGAGCGACCGCGACACGCGATTGCAAGGGGCGCTCACGTTTGGCATCACGCCCGTCGAGCACTTCGAGATCTTCGGCGCGGTTCTGGGGTCGGCCAATCGCAATCGACGACTGTGCGGCCCTGACCCCACTACCGGCGCGGAGGTGTGTACCTCAGAGGCCAACCGCACCGATCCCGAGCTCATCAAGTCGTTCGGGGATCTCATCTTGGGGGCCAAGCTGGCCTATCCGCTCGCACCGGGCTTCTCTGGCGGTGCGGAGCTGGGGATTCGCATGATGTCCTCCATCACCGGAATTTCGTTTTCGCCCGATTCGACATCGCTGTGGTTGAACGCCATCGGCACCTACGATCTCAAGCCCGCCACGCAAAACGTGCCCCTGCGCTTCCACTTGAATTTCGGCTACTACATCGACAACTCCTCGAATCTGGTGGACTACTCGACGAATAGCACATCTGCCTTCTCTCGCTACGTTTCGCGCTTCGCCTATGGAATGTCGGGCAGTCGTCTGCGCATCGCGCTCGGCGCGGATGCGCCCTTCGACGAGGTGGCCGAAGGCTTTTCCCTGCGGCCAGTGCTCGAATACCACTTCGAGTACCTCACGAGTTCCAAGGACGACGTCATCTACAATCAGGAACACTCGAGCTGTGGCCAAGCGGGTGGAACTCCCTGCAAGGACAACAAGGACATCCATTGGGTGACCTTCGGCCTGCAGGCGCAGGTTCTGCACGGCTTAACACTCACCGCTGGTCTCGACGTCGCACTCAGATCGCCTGGCTATCCGTATGCGCCCGCGCTGGTGCCATGGAACCTTCTGTTCGGGATCGGATTCCCGATCGATCTGGTTCCGCGCATTGTGCGCAACGTGCCGGTCGAGAAGATCGTGACCAAGGAATCCTCCATGCGCGAAGGGCTGGTCGCTGGACGGGTCATCAGCGCGGCCGGGACCCCGGTCGAAGGCGCGGTGGTTGGGGTGAGCGGCCGGGAACACTCGCGCGTGCTCACGGACGCGGATGGAACATTCCAAAGCGTGCCTCTTGCGCCTGGACCCATCGAGCTGGTCGTGATCGCGAATGGCTTTGAAACCGCCACGGTTAAGACCGAGGTCATCGCTGGCCAAACCGCCAACATCGTGCTCCGCCTGACGCCGAAAGCGCCGGCGGCGCGCGCCGTTGGCCGCATCAGCGACGATGCCGGCAAGGGCGTGGTGGCGTCGATCAAGCTGGCCGGTCCGCAGATCGCGGAAGGCCGGTCGGATGAAGCGGGCAACTTCTCAGTGCCCGTGGTGCCAGGGCTCTATGCCTTGCGCGTGGATGCGGACCAGTTCCTGTCCAAGGAGCTTCAATTGACGGTGGCCGATGGCCGCGAGAACGCGATCAGCATCACCGTGCGCTCCCGCCCGGCGGTGGCCGGCGTGACCTTCAAGGACGGCAAGTTCAAGCTCCGCCAGGCCGCTAGTTTCAAGACGGTGGGAAAGAAGCCGTCGGCGGTGCTCGGTGCTGGTATGCCCCACCTGCTTGACGAGGTCGTGGACATTCTGGTCAACCACTCGGAGATTCGTCAGCTTCGCGTGGAAGCGCACTGGGACAGCAGTCTGCAAGCGGAGAAAGCGCAGGCCCTGACCGACGATCAAGCCAAGGCGGTCGCGAAATACCTGTCGGATCAGGGCATCGCCGCGGATCGCGTGGTGCCGGTGGGGATGGGTGCGAAGAAGCCAGTGGTGCCCAACCTTGGCGCGGGCAAGGTCAAAAACCGACGCATCGAATTCGTAGTGGTCAACTAGCCTGTGTCCCACGAACGCCGAAATATGGTCCCGCGGCTCGGGGGCGCAATGAATTGCGCCCCTACACGGACGCGGGGTGGGCGATTCATGAATCGCCCCTACATGGATCCTCCATACACGCCGTAGGGGCGCGATTCATCGCGCCCTCCGACCACCCCGATCATCGTCCTCGACCTACTCGCGGCTCTTCAAGACCAGCAACCGGAAGTTCGCGTATTCGGCCTGGCCGCAGGAATAGAGGATTTCCGTCAGCAAACGATACGGCGTGTTCTTGTCCGCGATGATGGTCAATTCACCGTCGAACTTTAGGCCCGTGACCTCGGCGACCTTTTTTTCGCGCCGGGCGACCTTGCTTAGCATCTCGACGAGCGGAGTGATGTAGTAGCCGTTGTCGCCGTCCCGCTTGAGCTGTGGGTCGATGCGGCCGTTGGTGATGGGTGCCACGGCTTCCCCTTCGACCAGGACCACGCGCTTGGTGATGGTGACGGGGACAGCCTGCTTGGGCGCGAGCCGCGTTTGCGACGGCGGCAGGCTCAAGTTGTTGTCCAGATTTACGAGCGTCGCGGAAGAGGTAAAGCTCTTGAGCAAGAAGACCAGGATGATGGTCATCATATCCATCATCGGGGTGATATTCAGATCCTTGATGTCTTCCGGGTCGGAAAGCTTGCGGGCATAGCTGCGGATTGCCTTCTTCCCGGCCAGGCGGGCGGCGATTGCGGCCGATTGTTTTGCGTCGTCGCTTGCCATCACAAAATGCCCGCCGCGAAGACGATGTCCGGAAATAGCTCTTTTTCGTGCTGGTCTTTGTCGTCCTTGTACGTGCGCATGGCATCCAGCGTCTTGACGACGATGTCGTAGGGGGTGACAGCGTCGGCGTTGAAGGTGGCTTTGGTCTCGTCGGAAAAGGCCTTCTTGATCTCGGTCAGTTTCGAGGTCAGCGCCGGGAAGTCATAATCACCCGTGGGCAGCTTGGGGATGGGGGGCATGACACCACCCGATCCCGCCAGCGTGAAGCCCGTGTTGCCCACGGTGACCGTGAGATTGAGCGCCGGCTTTTCCGTTTGGCTATCCCCACCGCCGCCTGACCCGAAGGTTGGCGACGATACATTGACCGTCCCAAGCGGCACCTGATTGATGACCGAGGCGAGCAGAAAGATGATGATGTTGGTCACGATGTCCATGTAGGGAACGAGGTTGATTTCGCCATGCTCATCCTCGGCTTCCTCGAACTGTTCTCGCATGCGCCGCATGCGGGCCCGTACCTGGCGTTTCGTCATCGTGCTTTATCCCAAAGAGGCTTCGGCCTGGTTGGATCTACTTTTGCTGAACGCCGGCACCATGGGCGGTTTCCGCTAGCAGGTTCTCCAGCTTGAGAGAGAAGGCCTCGAGGTCCGAGTTCTGGCGCTTGGACATGGAACCCAGAATGGCATGGGCGATGATGCAGAGCACGGCGATGCCGAGACCCATGGCGGTGTTGTTGAGCGCCTCGGAAATACCCTTCGCCAGAAGCGTGCTGCGCTCTTCGGGCTTGGCCGCCGCGACGGCACCGAAGGCCCTGATCAGACCGACGACGGTTCCGAGCAGACCGATGAGGGTCGCAATGTTGGCCAGCGACCACAGGATCTGGATGCGCTTTTTGATCATCGGGGTCACGTCCACGAGGGATTCCTCGATGGCCTGCGCGACAGCGATTTCTCCGCGATGCATGCGTTGCAAGCCGGCCTTGGCAACTTGCGCCACCGGTGCCGTAGTGGCCGAGCACAACTTCACCGCACGGTCGATGTTGTTCGCGAGCACGAGCTTGCGGATGTTTTCGAGAAAGGCACGCGCGTTGACGCTGCTTTTCACCAGGAAGAAGATCAAGCGATCGATGATCATCGAGAGCACGATAATCGACGTGCCCAGGTTGAAGTACATGAGGGTACCGCCATCTTCCAGGAACTTTGCGAATCCTTGCATCTCATCCTCCGCGGGCCGCTTGGGTCCGCCATGGCCATCCCGCAAACGGGCTCGGCGAAAAGCAACTGTTGTCCTCAGGATCGTGTGCTACGGGTGAGTATCTTATAGGCAGGCCCTAGCGTGTCAAGCTAGGGGAATGTTTGTGGCCAGATGACATCCACAAAGAAAGCCTGTGGCGGTTCCATTGAATAGCCTTCACTTTTTCTCCCGGCGCGCCTTCTTCGAGGCAGCTATTCTTGCTTTCGCCTATGACAAAACCCGACCCGCTGGCCGCTATCCGCTTTGCGTTCTTGACCCCGCGGGTGTTGCCCAAGGCTGAAACCCTGGCCGGTCGAGTGGTTGTTCTCGACATTGCTTTTGCCGCGGAGACTGGAAAGACCTCGTTCGAAACCGTGACTTTGCCGTTTATCCAAGGCCTTGGCTCGCGCTTGGCCGCGTGGGTGGATCATCACGACCACGAACGCCACGTGGACTACGCCGACGATGCTCGATTCGTGCTAGCCAACAAGGCCCAGCACGGCGCCTGCCCCGAAATGGTCACGCCCGAACTCGTGAGCCGCATCGGGCCCGTCGACACCATCGCCGTGCACGTCGATCTCGACGGCCTCTACGCCGGGGCCAAGTGGGTTTTGGGCGGATGCGAACCCTACGACGGGGCGGACGCCGACGCGCGCGCCGTCGATACCCGCCAGGGCAAACCCGGGCCCATCGCCGAGCGCATCGACCGGGCCCTTCGGGCGCGTTTTCGCGACGAAAACCTCAAGCACCGCATCCTGCAGTACTTGATCGCGCACACCCACGCGCCCCACCACTTCGAGGAGATCGACGCTGCTGCCAGGCTGGTCGACCCGTTGCTCGAACAGGCACAGCGCTTGTCGGAGCAGTATCGCGTGGATGGCGCCGTGGCCTATATCGAGGTCAAATCCAGCGCCCCCTATGACAAGACCGAGCTGCTTCTGCTCGGGCAGCAGCGCGCGGTGGTCGCGGTCGTTCGCGATTCGGGGTCGCTGTCCATCGCGGCGGATTTCGATTCGGGTCTGGATTTCGTCAAGCTCTTCGATCTCGGCGGTGGCATGCCCACGCGCGTTTCCATTCCCGATGCCCGTCGCGCCGAGGTGCTGGACAAGCTGGCGCACCTCGCAGTCGGCGGCGCTACTCGTTCTTGAAGCGGTCGACTTTGAAGTCGCCGGTGGCGCCCGCCGTGGCCGGCGCGGGCGTATAGCCTGACCGCCCTCCGGCGCCCGGGTCGAAGCCCGTGGAGACGCTGCCCCCCTTGCTCACGCCGCGGAAAAATAGGGCGAAATCGTCCGCATTGGTCGCGTTGGCCAGCGCTTCGTCGTAGGTCACGAAGCGGTTCTTGACGAGCTCGGTGAGCGACTGGTCGAAGCTGATCATGCCGTAGGGGTCGCGGCCCGTGGCGATGGCTTCGTGGATCTCGCGGGTGCGTTTCGAGTCGGCGATGAGTTCTTTCACGCGCGCGGTATTGATGAGTATCTCAACGGCCGGAACCATGCCCATCTTGTCGGCGCGGGTCACCAGGCGCTGCGAAACCACGCCCTTGAGCACCGCGCACAGTTGCAAGCGCGCCTGTCCTTGCTGGTGCGGCGGATAGAGCGCCACGATGCGGTTGACGGTTTCGACGGCGTCGACGGTGTGCAGGGTCGAGAGCACGAGGTGGCCGGTCTCGGCCGCGGTGAGCGCGATCTCCGTGGTTTCGAGGTCGCGCATTTCGCCGACCAAAATGACATCCGGATCCTGGCGCAAGGAAGCGCGCAGGGCGCGCGCGAACGACGTGGTGTCGAAACCGATCTCGCGCTGATTGATCACGCTGCGACGATCCTTGAACGCATACTCGATGGGATCCTCGATGGTGATGATGTGAACCGCTCGGTTCGAGTTGATGTAGTCGACCATGGCTGCCAGGGTGGTCGACTTGCCCGAGCCGGTGATGCCGGTGACCAAGACCAGTCCGCGCTCTTCGTCGGCGAGTTCGAGGACCTTGGGGGGCAGGTTCAGGCGCTCGAAAGGCGGCACGTTGGGCGGAATGAGGCGCATGACCACGCCCATGAGGCCGCGCTGCTGCAAGATGTTCACGCGGTAGCGGTAGCCCTCTTGCGTGGAGTAGGCGAGATCCACGTCCCAGTTCTTGTCGAAGATGTCGCGCTGTCGCGGATTCATCATGCCGAACCCGAACTCCTCGATGGATTCCTTGGTCAAGGGCGGCACGTTGGCGACGGTTCGCAAATCGCCCTTGACCCGGAAAATCGGCGGCAAGCCGACCTTGAGATGGACGTCGGAGGCGCCAAGCTGGCGGGCTGCTCCGAGGACTTTGTCGAGAACGCTGGTCATGGTGGATTGGAAGTCGAGGTTGTCGGCGCGTCGCCCGTCGAACGTCGAGGGCCGCGGATCTCAGGGTACCACGAGTATGGTTGGACGCGTCTTTTGACCTTTTGCCCACTCTCCCCTAGGGTTGATGGGTCGTGACATCACCGGACAGCCAGTCCGAATCGGGGCAAGAAATCCTTGTTCTTGATGCGGATGAGAGCGTGCGCAAGGGCGCCGACCGCCTGCTGCGCGAGGCTGGGCTTTCGGTGACCATCCTGGCCGATATCGAACGCGCCAAGGACCAGATCGCCAACCGTTTTTTTCCTGTGGTTCTCGCGGATCTCGACACGCCCACGCAGAACGCGGCTATCGATCTGATCAAGTTCGTGCATGAGCGTTCGCGCCAGACGGCGGTCATCGTGATGAGCCGCCGCATCGGCTTCGACGCCGTGGCGCCGGTGTTTCGCGCCGGGGCCACCGACGTGATTCCCAAGGCCCGCGAGTACGTGCACGACCTGCGCGAGCGGGTGGTCAAGGCGGCCGCGGACGTCAAGGCGGCGATGGGGCGCGAGCAGCTTCTCGTCGAGCTGGTCGATTTGAACGAAGATCTCCTGCGCAAGATGATGGCGCTGTCCCGGCAGGCCACGGATGCCGAGGACAAACTGTTGTCGCGCGAGGGTGGCCTTTCGTCGTCGGCCAGCGGACTCGGCGTGCTCAATCTGTTGCTGGTTGACGACGACGCCGCGATGGCAAATGCCTTTGAGAAAGAGCTGACCGAGGAAAAGGGCTGGCGCCTGCGCCATGTACAGAGCGGCGGCGAGGCCCTCGACAGTGCCACGCAGGTTCCTCCCACGGTTCTCGTGGCCAAGGAGAACCTGCCCGATCTCACGGGCACCATGGTGGTCAACACCATCAAGGCCTCGGTGCCCAGCCTGGTGGCCATGGTGTTCGCGCCGCCGACTCCCGGACATGCCGGCGAGGTGCGGATCTCCGATCAGAGCCGCCTGCACGTTCTTCTGCCACAGTTCGTGGCGCCGAACGAACTCATCGCGCAGCTGACCGAGGTTCGCGAGGCACTCAGGCGAAAATCGCGCGAGCGCCGCTACGTGAAGATTTTTCAGACCCAGTACATGCAAGTGCTGCAGAAGTGCCACCGGCTCAAGCAAGAAGTGGACAAGTTGAATCGCGGGTGATGGTAGGGGCGATTCATGAATCGCCCCTACGGACCAGCAGGTGGCTCAGGTGCACGTTGCCGAGCGCGGCCAGCATGGTTTGGCGGAGATGGGGGTGAAGGGTTTCCATGCGTGCGAGCAGCGACTTCATCTGCTGGCGCTGGGCATTGGGTAGCGACCCGCACAGGTTGCACGGCAAAATCGGCACTTTGTGGCTGGCCGCGAAGTCCGCCAGATCATTTTCCGCGCAGTAGATGAGCGGCCGGATCACCACATGGGCGCCGTCGTCGCTGGTCAGGCGCCCCGGCATGGACGCGAGCTTCCCGGCGAAAAAGAGGTTGAGCAGGAGGGTTTCGATGGCGTCGTCGCGATGGTGCCCGAGCGCGATTTTGGTGCAGCCGAATTCGTCGGCGAAGCGGTAGAGGATGGCACGGCGCAGGCGAGCGCACATCGAGCAGGGGGTTCGTCCGTCGGGAACGGTTCCCTTTACGATGGCGTAAGTGTCCTCGCGCACGATGCGATGGTCGAAGCCGCTTTCGGCCAGCCACGCCCGCAGGGCGGTGGGATCGTGGCCCGGCTGTCCCTGATCCAGGTGCACGGCCAGAAGTTCGAATTTGACGGGCGCCCGGCGGCGCATGGCTTCAAGCAAGAGCAGCAGCGCGTAGCTGTCCTTGCCGCCCGAGAGCGCGACCAGAATGCGATCACCGGCCGAGATCAGGTCGAAATCTGCGATGGCCCTGCCGATGTTGTGGAGAAGGTCGCGCTCCGGATCGGGCGCGGCGGGGTTGGCAGGGGATGGAAGGGTCATCATGGCCGATTTGCCGTCGGGGCGCGGGCTACTCTAGGAGACGACATCCCGTGGATCCAGGGCGCAGCGCATAGGCGGGTTGCTTCGGAATCGTGGGGTGCGCTGATCTGGAACTGGTTGCAGACTATAGTCGCTGGTTAAAATAGAGGGCTAGAGCTACTCATGGCCGACACAGGTTCGACAAGGCGTGGTCGACGCAAGTCCATCATTCGATGGCTGGCGCTAGCCTTGCTCATTCACGCCGAGATCGGCGGCGTTATCGGCGTGATGCTCTACTTCTGGGCACCGCGCCAGGCCGAGGTCGATGCTAGGCGCCGCGAGGCTGCGGCGCGCGCCGAGCCTATTTCAGTGAGCACGGTGGACAGCGACACCGCTCGCAAGATCATCGCCGATCTCGAACGCCAGGAAGAGAAGGCCAAGAAGGAAGAGATCAAGAAGGAAGAAGAGGTGGCCAAGGCGCCAGGCCAAGTCGTCGATTTGGCGCGTCCGCGCGATGAGCGCCGCCCCGACGAGGCGCGCTTCGCCGCCGAGTACGATTCCTGGGTCGAGAAGGAAACCAAGCGCTACGGCAAGTTCGATCCCAATTCGCAGCAGCGCCACACCGGCGAGGTCGAACCCAACAAGCGCAATGCTCCCGCGCTCACGCCCAACCCGTCGGAGTTTCCCGCCTCGCCGGGACCCTTGGCCATGCGCACGCCCAGCGAGGAAAAACGCAGCCAGCCCAGGCCCCGTGCAGGCGATCCGGCGCCGAACGCGAACCAGGCTGGCAGCGAAGAACAGCTTGCCAGCGATCCCGAGGGCGCTTTCTCTCACTCTGGGGGCGGCGCGCCCAGGCCCTTGCGCACCACCACTCCGGCGGAAAACGAAAGCGGCGGCAGTCCTGGGCTCTACGGACTTCTGCCCTCCGAGGAGCAGATCGCGCGCGCCGTGGG
>OCTA010000844.1_pt1 | contig 28560 bp, 23 predicted proteins | sample 1538991 | NCBI WGS metagenome assembly OCTA01 (sample SAMEA3539302, study PRJEB22396) | soil metagenome | biome: tundra; feature: field; material: soil | place: USA | collected 2010-05 | depth 0.15 m | reverse complement strand
CATGACCATCGAGGAGGCCACCGATGGCGACATCTTTCTGGCCTATCTCGAACAGGTGCTAGGTCCGAAGTTGCGGCCCGGCGATGTAGTCGTAATGGACAACCTCAGCGCCCACAAGGTGGCCGGGGTCGAGCAACTGATCCAGGCTGCGGGAGCTGAACTGCTCTACCTGCCGCCTTATTCGCCGGACCTGAATCCGATCGAGAAGGCCTGGGCCAAGCTGAAACAACTGCTCCGCTCCGCCAAGGCCCGCACCGCCGAGGCGCTCCATCAAGCCATCGCGGAACTCTTACCCCAGATCACACCACAAAACGCCCAAGCCTGGTTCCGTCACAGTGGAATCAACTATATATCTTAAGTGAAAATGCTCTAGCGTGACAGGCATAGGTGTGTGGGGACTGCCAGCGGTTCCGAAGACACGCGACGGCGTCGGTGATGCACAACTTTACCGGGGCTCATGCGTAGAACGGTACGACGATCTGAAAACCAGTTGGTTGAACTGAGGGTCGATGCCGCTTGAGTTACCATTATTCCTGTGCTAGCCAATCCAAGAAAGGCGTACAGGAAAGCACTTGATGAGAACTGTTGTTCTATTTGGCGGGACGGGTTTTATAGGAACCCACCTGGCGCAGCATTTGTTGAGCCACGATCTGGCCGAGACTATCTATCTCGTTGATTTTAATGGGGCACGCGATCTTCCTTATACACAGCTACTTCAATCCGGGCTGAGGTCCGGCAGAGTCATCTTCGTCGTACATGATGTCAGAAAGCCTGTTCCAGCGGGCCTTCTTCCGGAACGGGCAGATCTCATCTTCAACCTTGCCGCCGTTCATCGAGAGCCGGGTCATGGCCCCAGAGAGTATTTTGAAACCAACCTGCTGGGCGCGGAAAATGTGTGCGCCTGGGCCAGCGAGGTGGGATGCGCGACGCTGGTCTTTACTAGTAGCATTTCCCCTTATGGTTCGGGCGAAGAGAGAAAGTCCGAAACTTCGATTCCAGTTCCTGAAACTCCCTATGGAAGTTCAAAACTTGCGGCGGAAAAGATCCATTTGGGCTGGCAGGGTGCCCAAGCTGGAAGGAAGCTGCTGATCCTCCGCCCAGGTGTTGTTTTCGGCCCCGGCGAGGGCGGCAACGTCACCAGGCTTGTCCGGAGTCTGGCCAAGGGATATTTTTTCTTTCTGGGCAATCGGAGGACCATCAAGGCGGCCGGCTATGTCAAGGAGCTCTGTCTGGTGGCAATGTTTGGTCTGGATGCTCTTTGTATGTCCGACTCTCCAGCATTATTGATCAATTTTACGATGGACCCTCCGCCTGATCTGGAGCAGATGGTCGACGCAATTCTAAAGGTAATCGGAAGGCCTCGCAGGTTGATCAGCATGCCGCCCAAGCTTGTGTTGGGGCTTTCGTATCCGCTGCTCGCCGTGGAGCGGATGCTCGGAGTGAAGTTGCCAATTAATCCTGTGCGCGTGCGCAAGCTGATTCGTTCGAATAATATCTGGCCTGACCAACTGAAATCTCTTGGATACAAATACCGGTATACTCTGGGGTCCGCGTTTTCCGATTGGAAACAAGATATGCCGGAAGATTTTTCCGGGTGATAGCAACCGCGGCTATATTCGTGCGGGGGACAAAGGCAGTTCTGGACTTCTGCCATCCCGATCTTATGTATTGACTGCTGCTCGACGCCCAGCAGTGACGGAGCCGCCAAGGCTGGGTCTCACGAGCCGGTGGCTCGGCCGGATTGCGGCAACGTCCACTACGACGAGCCGCAGGTTGATGACTTTACGTGGCACTTGCGAGGGATGGTTGCTTGGGTGTGGCCGACAGGGTGCGGTCGGCGACCACTCTCATTACCCCTGCGCAGACACTCCTCAAAGCGCAATCCCATTGAAGTCCCCGCGTTGACTCGGTCTAGCGCTCAATTGCGCGGCCATAGCACTGGGTTATACTAAGTTTCCGTTCTATCCGAGGACTTCGCATTGCGCATGGCAATCGTCCATCACTGGTTTGTCACGCAAGGTGGGGGCGAGCGTGTAGCGGAGGTGTTTGCCGAAATGTTTCCCGAGGCCGACGTCTTCGCCCTTGTGGTGGACCCAAAATTCGTCCCAAGAGGGATTGCGGAGCGGGGTGTCACGTCTTCTTTTCTGCAGCGCATACCAAAAGCTAACCGGATTCATCGTTATTTACTTCCTTTGTATCCTCTTGCTGTGGAGCAATTGGACCTTACCCCGTATGACCTGGTCCTTTCCTCGGATAGCGGACCGGTAAAGGGAGTGCTGACCAGGCCGGAGGCGGTCCACGTCTGCTACTGTCACTCTCCTATGCGCTATCTCTGGGATGGTTACTATCCCTATCTGCGTTCTATGCCGGCGCTGGCAAAGATCCCATTTGCAGTAGCATCCCATTACGTACGCAATTGGGACTATCTTGCAGCACAACGAGTCGACCGGTTCATCGCCAATTCCAAGTACGTCGCCGGCCGTATTTTGCGTTATTACGGACGCGAGAGCACGGTTCTGCACCCTCCAATTGACACTTCGCGAGGATTCGTCGTCGATGCACCCGAGGATTATTACTTAGCTGTTGGACGGCTGGTAGGTTACAAGCGGACGGACTTATTGATCCACGCATGCAACCGACTTGGGCGTCGTTTGCGAATTGTGGGTTCAGGACCCGAGACTGGGCGATTGCGTGCGATAGCAGGTCCAACCATCGAGTTTTTGGGGCCGCTCAGCAGCGAAGATTTGTGGAGAACCTACGCGTACGCTCGTGCGTTGCTTTTTGCGGCCGAAGAGGATTTCGGCATGGTCCCGCTGGAAAGTCAGGCCTGCGGTCGTCCCGTCATCGCATTCGGGAAAGGGGGAGCTCTGGAGACTGTAATCGCCCGCAATTCTCCGACTCCGGGCCGACTGCTAGGAGCGAACCAAGCCACCGGGGCATTTTTCTATGAGCAGACCCCAGAGGCGGTCATGGAAGCTATCCGGGACTTCGAGGCTAGCGAAGGTCAGTATTCGCCCCAATCCATCCGATTGCATGCCTGTCAATTTGACACTGCACATTTTGTCGAACGCATTCGTAGTTTTCTGTCGCCTTGGTACCGCGTTCCAAATGCGCAAATAGGGATCGAGAGTGCGGCAGTGACGCCGGAACTCTCAGCTCACATGTAGGTTGGCGCGTCCTTTATTGAACCGTGTCGTCGGTATAATGAGTCGATGCCGGAATTCTCGCTGATAGTGGCCACGAAGGGCCGGACCGCTGAACTGGCAAGGCTAATTGCCTCGATTGATAGTCAGAATGAAAGTGATTATGAACTGATCATCGTAGATCAGAACGACGATGACCGGTTGATCCCGATCCTCGAGCGTAGCGCGAATCAAGACAGAATAGTTCACCTGAAGAGCAGTCCCGGGGTTTCTCACGCCCGTAATGTGGGTATGGAGCAGGCGCGCGGGAAGATCATCGCTTTTCCCGACGATGATTGCTGGTATCCACCGGATATTCTAAGAATGGTATCGGACTGGTTTGAGACCAATCGGTCCTACGATATCCTTACGGTCAACTCACTCGACGCGGATGGCAGGCGCAGTGCCAACCGCTGGTTCCAGAATTCTTGTGACCTGAGGCCGCTGAATATCTATCGAACTTCGGTTGGCTATAGCATTTTCATCCGTGCCGATGGAATCGCTCGAATCGTGCGCTACGACGAGGAGATTGGGCCGGGAGCCAACACCCCGTACTTGGGCGGAGAAGACAGCGATTTTGTTTTGACAGCGATGGAGAAGGGCGCGCGGGGACGCTTTGAGGCGAAGTGGCATATCGGCCATCCACTCAAGGACATTCGCAACGCGAGCGTCTCCAGAGATCGGGCTTATATCTATGGATTGGGCATGGGATTTGTGCAGCGGAAGCACCGTCTGACCTGGTTGTGGGCCGGGTTGGCTGCGTTCGACTTCAGTCGCGCGATGTGCGCTTTCGTGGTGGGCAGACGGGAGCCCGCCGCACTGTGGTATCGGCATGGCTGCGGATTGGTCGACGGGTTCTTTGCTTTAGGCTCGAACCACTCCGCGTATCATTCTGAATAGGTTAGGAAACGGAGTACAAATGCCTTGCAACGACTGGAGATACATCAAGAATGATAGATCGCTCGCTGAACTACGGACGGGATGTTATCGCAGGTTTTTTCAAGAAGATTGCACCGTATCGCCGGGTTCTGGATGTCGGGGCCGGCTCCGGCGCGGACCTGGAAACGGCCCGGCAGGCCTGCCCGACGATGGAGGCATTTGCAGTTGAGTCGTTTCCCGCGAATATCGAGACACTGAAAGCGCAGGCGGTCAACGTTTATGGGGTCAATCTGGAACGGGACCCGCTGCCCTTTGACGACCAGTCGTTTGATGTCGTCATGAGCAATCAGACGCTGGAACATGTGAAGGAGATCTTCTGGATCCTACATGAGGTGAGCCGGACGCTTAAGGTGAATGGCCATCTCATTATCGGGGTGCCGAACCTGGCTTCGTTTCACAATCGTCTCCTGCTTCTAGCAGGGAAGCAGCCTACATGTCTGCAAAACCATTCCGCGCATCTTCGCGGATACACCCGGCACGATGTTCTGCGGCTCTTCGAGATGATATTTCCCGGCGGCTATATTCTGGAGGAGTTCGGCGGGAGCAATTTTTATCCATTTCCGCGGATGATTGCCAAGCCTCTCGCGAAGATGATGCCGAACAATGCCTGGTCAATATTTTTCTTACTGAAGAAGGTGAAGCTCTACGGCAGGCAATTTCTGGACTTTCCGGTGCAGCAGGAGTTGCAGACGAATTTCCATCTAGGGCACGAGGCCTCACAGTTCGATCACATTATTTAGGTGTTTTGGCCTGCGTTCGAAAAGCTAAGACGGGGATGTCTCGGGCCGACGCAGACCGGGGGGACATGGTAACCGCTGTTTCCGCCGATCCTGGGACTACCCTTGGCTTAAAGAAGTCGATTCCAATTGAAGCCACGATAGCAAAGCCGCAAACAAACCAGAAGAACGTGAACACATTGAGAAAGCCAGATAGGGCAGAGGTGACCAGTGTGACGGTGAGGGCGACATACAGCCCAAAATCCAGCCGCATCAACCCCCCTATCCGAAGAGCCTTGCTCCTTGATTTGATAGAGCGATACAGGGCTCGGAAGATGGAATACATGGCAACAGTAAAGGACAGCAGGCCAAGTATCCCTGCATTCCCCAGAATGTTCGCGATCAGATCATGCGATGTGATGCTTGCCCATCCAATTCCAAGCATGGGGTGCTCTCGAAACATCTGAAGAGCATTGGTGATCGTCATGAGTCGTTCAAGGGCTGAGTAGCTTCCCGATTTCGTAAAGAACATTTCGTCAAGAACCTGCTTTGCGACCGGGACCGTGGCATAGATCAAGGCGCTCAGGCTAAGTCCTGCTATGGGAACCAAAAGATGCATTGGCGTCAGGACGCCCCTGACGGCGCAAAGAACGAGCACAGTCAATGCAATTACCAGGAGTCCTATATATGCGGTCGATGACGTTGTAAGGCAAAGCACCACGAGCAGTAGAACGAATATCGACCGGTCCCGTTTCTTGCTAAACAAGGTGAGCCCCCCAAAGACGAAGGGTAAAGTGAGCGAGATGGCCACGAGCAAGGTTTGCGCCAGGATGCTCGGCTCAACCGATACCGAGGAAAGTCGAGGGAAGAAATTGGTTCTCTCCATGTATCCCGTGGCGGAAAGCGCGGTGCCGGTATTGAATATCATGGCAGGATAAGGGACACCTGAAATCTTGCAGGCAAACTCCAAACATGCCCATAATGCCGAGAAGGTCGATCCAGCCATGAATGTCTTCAAAGTAAGGCGGGACATCGCAATCGTCTGATTCAAGGCTACGGTCAAATAGAGGAATCCAAACCCGAAAACCATGTAGAGTACGCCCGTGATGTTCTTGCTTTTCAGGTGAATGAGTTCGGTCGTTGGATTTATCAGCGACATTGAGGGAACTTCTACGTGACCATCGAGCCACACAGGCATGACTAGCGACACGGCGACGACCGCAATGAATATGGCCATCCAATAGAGGCAAATCCTTCCTTTGCGTGGCAGCGGGAACGACAGTCTCTTGACTGAGACGAGACAATGCCTTAACAGCAACAGGCAGCCGAGATACATGGGTGCCTGTACTCCGGAAACGTCTAACCCGCTTCCGACGTTGATAATGTCCGTTGCCGTGAATGGAAGGGAGAAGATAGTCAGGATATAGAGCCATCGTGGCCGAAAAATCGCGAGCAAGGGCCCGACGATGAGCAATATCCAACCGATGGGTGTTACTTGCATGAGGCTTGCCCCGTTGGTGCGAAACGACTAAGGTTTGCCCGGAAACAGCGGCACGGAGCCAGTCGGCGAATCACTGGGACCGCGCCATCAATCTGCACGCGAAGCGGTAAGGCGGAAGGAGCTTGAACCGGATGCGCGCTTCCCAAAGCTCCATTGTCGCCAGCATTGCATTCCTGCCGCCGGTTTGTGTTTTTGCGCGGTACGCCTCGGTGAGCGCAACGGAAGTGTCGCTGACGCCTCCAGCCCGCATTATGGCGGTTACGACTGGCATGAATGTGGTCTTCAGCGATCCCCGTGCCCGGAGCAACAATTCGTAGTCCGCCGCGCTGCGGTACGAGGTGTCGTAGACACCCAGGCGATCAAACAAACTGCGTCGGTGCATGCTGCCCGGATGCGCGACGCACATGCATTTTGCAAACCTGTGCCATGTCCAGCGAGTTCCGTGAGCTTGATTCACGTAGCCTGAAGGGTGGACCCATCGCACCTGCGAACTCATGTATTCGGCCTCCGGATACTTCGCGGCCAGCGCAATATAGGTGCTGACTGCTGCGGGCAGCAATTCGTCGTCGGCTCCGAGAAAGCAGATCCATTCTCCGCGAGCCTCTGCCAGGGCCTTGTTCCATGCGTCATATACGCCTTTGTCGGGTTCGCTCTTCCAGGATGCAATCCGGTCATCATATTGACGAAGGACTTTGATCGTACCATCTTTGGACCCACCATCCAGAACGATATGCTCGATATTTGAGTAGTCCTGGCGCAGGACGCTTTCCAGGCATTTGGCCAAGTATGGCTGGGCGTTGAAGACGGCGGTTATCACCGTGACCAGCGGACGATCCGCGCGGTTTTCAGCAACGATCCCACGCGTCCTCGTCCCGCCGCACAGGGGGGGCTGGTCGGTTGGTGCTGGGGGTTGCAGGGAATTGGCGAAAGTCATTGCCACAAGAGGATTTTACACTTCCTTAGGAAGCGCATTCGGTCCTCACACTGGAGCGGCTCTGGCAGATGCCCGGGGCGATGAAGGCTGACTCAGGCAAACAGATTCTGGACAAGGAGTGAACGATTTGATTGATGCACCTGGGGCAGGCCTATATTTCTGTTGCACGGCGGACGAAAAATCCATCGACCTGAAGCATGCGCGCGGTTTCCGGACTGCGGTAGCCCGGCTCCAGCGACCATGGCTCGAAATCCTGAGCCTCCAGGAGGGCCCACAGATCCTGGGCCAGCACTTGCCCATCGTATAGAGGGATGAGCGACATTTCCGATATCACAGCGCGGCAACTCGTAAGGACCCTCTTTGCTCCATCAAGTACCCGTTTCTCGTATCCCTGAACATCGATCTTGAGAAGCACCCGATCCGTTGGTGACAGATTGCAGATGTCATCCAGTCGATGGATCGGCACTATCTCTACCCCCACATATATGGATTGCGGCGCCGCCTCTGAGTGGCTCGGCAGCATGGCGAGAATCGAACTACTTGCGCTGTTCCCCGCGATATGAATCTCGACTGAACCCTGTTCCGCACCAACGGCTGTACGATCTGCGATCGTCCACTTTGGGTCGCGCTGCGCGTGGCTCCTCAATTGTGCATGTGCCGTCGAGAGGGGCTCGAACGAGATAATTCGCCCGTCATATCCGGCGGCCCGCAATTCGCTGGCGAACTGACCTGTGTTTGCTCCAACATCGAGGACGAGATTGATTTGTTCTTGTCGAATCATCCCCATCAACGAACGGTCTGTTGCGTGGGCACGGCCGTGACCCAGTATTTCGTAGCCGGTCCACTTTGCAAGCCTTTTAGCAAACTGTTTGAACATTACCCTCTCGTGTGCATCGTTCACTGCGCTTTCTGGATGCCGGATCACAGGCTGTGCATCAACTCCATTCTATGCTTCCTCCCGTTCCGCGGACAGCACCTCGCATCATGTAAAATCACATTCAAGAACAGCTACTGCACGCACTTGGATTGCCAACCCCATATCGCAATCTCCTGCCGAATCGGAGCCCCCGACATCGAAGGAGGCATGTTGGCGACTTCCTGGGAGAGTGCTATCTCCGAATCGCAAGCGGCTGGCCAGCAATTTACATTCCCCGCTCGCGAGAATGTGGTTGGCCTGCCTGACGGGACCTCCGACCTTCTATCGCGCCTCATATTGCAAAGGAGATCAGGATGAACGAGAAGCAACTGCCTAAGGTGTCGATCATGATACCGACCTATAATCAGGCGGCTTTTATTTCACGAGCTGTGGAAAGCGCGTTACTGCAGGACTATCCATGCCTAGAAATCGTCGTGTCGGATGATTGCTCGACCGATGGAACAAGAGCTGTAGTTGAGGGCTATCTTGCCGATGATAGGCTGACGTACCACAGAAATGCAGACAACCTTGGACGAATTGGAAATTACCGCAAAACGCTCTACGAGAGGGTGACCGGAGAATGGGCGTTGAATCTCGACGGTGACGACTATCTCTACGCCGGCGGAGTAGTATCCCGTATGGTATCCGCGATTCTGGAACATCCAAATCAGAACGTGGTGGCTGCCATGGGCTCCACGAAGACGGTGAATGCTGTGATGGGTGTGACGAATATCAGCCCGGAGGATCGCACGCCTGGATTGTTCGAGGGGACCGATATCTTTCTACGCTGGAACAAGCGGAGTTTCCACCACCTGGCAGTTTTATATAAGGCGGCCTTGGCTCGCGAGCTCGATTACTACCGACTCAATACAATCATGTCCGATTGTGAGTCAGTGCTCAGGCTGGTTCTAAATGGCAATGTTGCTGTCGTCGACGATATCGTGGGGGTTTGGAACATCCACGGGAATAATGCATCAAGCGTCGAAGATATTAACCAAGCGCTTGAGGATTATAGCTACATCGAGGGAGGCTACAAGTACGCTCAGGAGCGCGGTGTGGAGTCGCGAAAAGTACGCGACTGGCACAGGGCGATGGTTAGATTCCATACAAAATGGATATTACGCTCCAGCATTCCCATTTCCGCAAAAGCAAGAGTCTTCCTGCCGTACTTGATCAAAAAATATCCGTTTGCGCTTACCGAAGCATTCAATGTGAAATCCCTGTTGGTGATTCTAGCGAGAATGCACCCAGCATCGTACCGAAACGCGAAGAGGCTATACGCTAAGTTGAGGGGCCGAGGCGCACTGCTCAAATAGGTGCCCGTGATTCCTGCCTTATGACCCCGTCCTGGGAATTCTCGGCACAAGGCTATAGGAAAACGATCTGTGCCGCCCACCCACGGAGTGGCCTAAGAGTTTTCGATTCGATGCACGTTGGGAGGCGAAACCGTGTTGGATGTGTGGCCAGAAGACGAACTCGAACCCATGGTTGGCTGTCCGATTTGCGGGGATCAACGGCGCAGCTTGCTTTATCAGGAGCTTACGGATCGCGTGCATTACTGCGCACCTGGCACCTGGGAACTCTACCAGTGCGGCAAGTGCGGGAGCGCCTATCTCGACCCGCGTCCTCTGCCGGATAGCATTTGGCGAGCCTACACCAGCTACTACACTCATGCGTCCGGCACTGGGGGGGGCGGACGATGAGAACCTGAATGTAGGCAAATGGTTGCGCCAAGCCTTACGAAATGGATACATCAATGTGCGGTACGGTACAAACTTGCGGCCAGCTACGGACCTCGGCGCATGGTTAGCACCAATGCTGGGCAAAAAGAGAGGAATCGACTACAGTTTGCGGGGTCTTCCCCGGGGGCGGGAAGCTCAAGGCAGAAACCTACTGGATATTGGGTGCGGAAGCGGAGATTACCTGCGAGTTGCTGCCGAGTTGGGATGGCAGGCGACAGGGCTTGACCCGGATCCACAGGCAGCAGCATTGAACTCCGGATTGAATCCCAAACATGAAAGCTGGCTGAACCAAGCCGAAATTGAGATCAGTCTCTTCAGCCGCCAATGCCTTGGAAAATGCCGGTCGGGGACATCGCCACACTACGCCGACAGACCAAGACCTGGAATCACCGCACCAATCGCGACCGCGTCACTATCCAGTGGAAGTTCAACAGAAAACAGGCATGGCGGAAGATGAATTACGCTTTTACGCGGTCATACTACTATGTGACATCTTTTCGCTGGCAGGCGGAGCCGGCTAATAGCACTTTGTCTCTTGGACATCATGCTCGAACTCAAGTAGAGCAGGAAATGTCCTATCCATCAAGTGAAAGTTGCTTCTTAGTCGCAGTTACTTCGATCATGTCCGCAACATGAAGAATATTTTCGAGATATGCAGCCCAGACAGTAAGCACATGCGCCACGCGGCTATCGGTGATGAATCTTTCCGTTTTGAGCGACCGATCATTTCGATTGAGAAAAAACTGTATGCTTCCTTGGATTCCTGCGTTGTTTGTATTGAATATGACATTGTCGATTTCGAATGAATGCTTTTTCAGCATCATTTCAAGCGTCTTAGTCGAATAGCTGAATGGGTGTATCGGCAATGCCAGATGAACCCAGTAAGGGCCGAACAATCGGGCGTTCAAGCTGGCCCTATTGGGAACGCCGATCATCAGTTTTCCATTCATGGCCAGAATTCTATGAACTTCCGGCAGAATTCGATTTGGCTCGCTCATATGCTCAAACGAATGATTAAGCCGGATATAGTCGAACGATTCAGAGGGGAAGGCGGCATCGATAACAGATCCCGCAAAGATATCCAAACCTTGCTTGGATCTGCCTAGGGCAGCCGCTGCAATGTTTGGTTCCACACCCATGACATTCCAGCCTTGCTCTCTCATCCTGGAGAGGAACCAGCCAGATCCACAGCCGATATCAAGCATTCTGCCGGGTTGTTCGAACTTGGGATCCTTTGTTTGAAACTCTTTGAGCCCCAGAATACCCCGGACCAACTTCTTCACAAAAGAGAATTTCTTTACTCCGAATTGATCGGTGTATGCGTAATAATCCTTGGGATAGAACGTGGACAGCTCTGTGTCGTCAAACATTGGATCTAAGAAGCACAAGGAACACTCGCCGCATTGCACCAGTGTGAATTCGCCAGGATTCCCGTAGTGAAAATCCCGTGCGGTCACTACCGGAGCAAAATCATGGCAGCTACATAGCGGGCATTCGCTAATACTATAACTCATATATGGCTCCGAGTATACCAGTAGAAATGTCGTTGGAAGGTATCGCCAGGGTGCAACGGATCACGGATGCCGCACACTCTTGTCCTGTGCTCGATCGTGTCTGCTCTTTGGATTCCGCGCGCCGTCTATCGAACGTCAACGAAGCATGTATTCAGCAACGCTGAAGCACGCGCTTGGTGACGCGACGGATTATTCGCAGCAGGCGATACGAAATCGGTGCTACAAATATGTCGCGGAGGAGGAGACGATCTATGCTGCGCAACGGAACGAAATCGGATGGGTGTTTAAGAGGGAATTCCAGAACACTCGTCGGCGGCATAAAGCGGGCATCCGGTTGTGTAGTGTGCGTACCGCCATCGCCGAAGCCGATATTGGCGACTAAGTTGACGCTGGGAACGGCGATCAGCGAGTTGTTCTTCAAGCATGTGTATAGCCATTGATAGTCCCACGTGTTCGGGCCCCTCTTTTCGTGCATCGCATCGAATATCCGCGTCCAATAAGCAACCGCCTTTGGCTGGTCGAATATTTCAGAGAGCATTTTTTCATTCCTGAGCGCCGGCCAATCGCTAAGATACCGGTCACAGCGCTGCCATTCCGATCTCCAGGTTGCCCATCCCCATATACCGCCAATTTGCGAAAAAAAGTAGCTGTAGATGGTATTTAGATGCTTCTCGACCAGATTGCAGCCGGAGATATAAGCGATCCGGCTGTCTCCACGGTAGCGCTCAAGCAACCCTGCGCAAAAAGGAAAGAATGACGCGTCCGGCAGGCAGTCGTCCTCCAGGATAATTGCTTCCTCGACCAGGGAGAAGACCCAATTCAAACCACTGATCATCCGTTCACCGCAACCGAGGTTCTTATCGGAGAAGTTTGTGGAGACCTCGCAGGGCCAATCGACGTGAGCGATAATCTCGCGCACCTGTTGGCAAACCTCGGTCTCACCTGTTTTGCCGGATCTTGGGCCGTCTGCGACGAGCAGCAACCTCGCCGGCCGCACCATAACGATCGCTTCAAACACTCTGCGGGTGGTATCTGGCCGATTCCGCCAAATCTGCGACCGCTGTCCCGTGACAAGCAGGTCGTAATCGGACGCAATGTCTGGATAGGAGATGGGGTGACGGTTACTCCTGGATCGTCGATTGGCGAAGGATCCGTAATCGGTGCAAATTCGGTGGTCAAGGGATATATCCCGCCATTCACCCTTGCGGCTGGTTCGCCCGCTAGGCCGCTGAAACAATATGATTTTACAATCAGAGAATGGGTAAGGATCGGATGAATCGAGCTGCCTGTACAATCGTTTCCCTCAATTATCTTTCTTTCGCACGAAAGATCCCGACAACCCCATGTTTTATCGATCTCTGATCGTCCGCAATGTTAAGATGCACCTCTTCAGCGCAGCCGCACCTAACGTCCGTGGTCGCACAAAGTACGCCATAAGACTCAGGAGCCTGTCTTTAATGGTAGGTGCGACACCCAACTCCGTCAACCGCTGCAGTTGCTTCCGCACGGTCTCTGGATCGCCCAGAATCGCTGCGTAACGTAGGCTAAATCTCGTGGCGCGGACTTTTGCTGCGTCGCCTCCCGGAAGCGGATACAGGTCGAGGACATCGTTGTGGAACTTGTGGATGTTCGCAAAAACGCGGTATCTGTGATAGAAATCGGGTTGCCGACTCGCAGATATATTTGAGAACCTATAGGAACAGAAGACTTCAGGAACACAACAGCACTTCCCATGGCGTGTCAACTCAAACCACAAAGTAACATCGCCGAATAGATAGGCGCCCTTTCTGCATATCGGCGAATCAACAAGTGCCCTCATGACCTGCTCACGCCTCGCGCAGACAGTTACCGTATATACTTCTAGTGAGAACAAAACGTCTTCGATTGGAATGTAGTATTCGCTTCCGTTAGGGGGATGAAGGGCATCTGGAGTCAGGATAGCTCCGCTATCGGAAATGATTTGAACATTACTACACACAAGACTGATATCAGAGTTGCTCTCCAGAAGTGCTATCTGTCGCTCCAGCTTGTCCGATCTAATCCAGACGTCGTCTCCCTCACAGAAGGCTACGTATTTCCCTCGTGTGGCCGCAATGAGCCGCTCTGAATTGTTGTGCATGCCTACGTTTCCCTCTGAAGTGATCAACCGAATCATCTCAGGGAACCGCTTCTGGTAGCTAAGCGCGATTTCCCTCGTCCCGTCGGTCGAGCAGTCCTCGCCGATGAGGAGTTCAACGGGAAAACCCGTCTCCTGCCGAACCACACCTTCAATCGCCTCGGCCAGATAGCGCTCGTGGTTGTACGTGATCATCACGACACTCACCAGCGGGTCCTTCACGAGACGTATGCTGTCGGAGCATTCAGTATAGGTCTGGGTCATCGCGGGCCTTTGTAAGAGAAGAGCTGCATACCTGCTTGGTGTAGTAGTGCTTTACTTTGAATTAATATCATTGGCAGCTCGCGCGCAGCCAAGGCGTCAGCAGATTCACCCTAGTCATCTTTCCCCACTATTACGCGATAGTGCACGGGCATCGATGCTCGCCTAATAGTCTCTATCTGCTCCAAGAACGCAATCAATACACACAGAGTTTCCGGTTCTCGGCCCAAGAGGTCGGTCGGCGGCTCTCAAAATATCCCTATTGGAAGTATTATGTTTTGCACTGCATACTTGTTCAAATTGGGTATCACATATTTCGCAATTGTAGGGGCGGTTACGAAGTAGTATGCATCTTTTGGAAGTTTCGATATATCATCCATAGATACGATTTTAGATTTTACCTTTGGCATGTATTTATTTAATTTGTGCGGCGAAGTATCCATGATATACCGACAAAATGAAAAGTCAGAGTGCATATGGTATGCCAATGTGGGCGTAAGTTCTGATGCGCATACGCCATAAATATCACAGCCAATACTATCTATTTGCGATAGTGTTACGTCAAGTAATATTTTATATCGCTTAAAAGCTAGACTAAAGTTCAGGATGGATTCTTTAAAAACCTCTACTTTGGAATTATTTCTTACAAATAAATGATAGTTATATCCCCTGTGTCCGCTGGAGTCACAGAATGCAACTACTTGATGGAATCCATACCTGCCAAACAGTTGCTCAAGGCTTCCTAAAGAAAAATAGTTTACATGTTCATGAATAATTTCTTGGAACTGCAATTTATTTGTAATAAGCTCCCTCGAAGGAACGCAAACATAAACGTAGTCACCGAAATTTGAGCATTCTGTAATTCCTTGAAGAAATTCATCAAGATTCTGGATATGCTCTAATACATTATCCAAAATGTATAAACTGGGCATATCGTTTTTTGTTATTTGAAAAATTTTTCCATTGAAATATTCATTATAGAATTCTATACTGTCAGCAACCTCTGTATCATCCTTCAAGGGAACAGGGTCGATAACAATCTTTCTTGCAACGTTCCAATGTTTAATTGTTTCTCTAACCATCTCAAGTTGGCCGCCACCGATATCAACTACGGCGTTTAGATTTTTGGTTTTTATGTGCTGTTGCAACATTGCAATACCAATATTACGCCGCACTTGGACACCGGGCGCCTTCCCATTATATGGGTATAGATCCGTGTAAAAATTTGAATACTTTGAACTGCCAAAGACATGCCCACATTTACATTGGCATATCTCAATATCATACGAATACTGTTCCGCTCGCAACTCATCAGTATATATATTTGTTAGCGGGTAATCGCTAAACGTCTCATTAAAGATAAAGTCATTAGAGTTACAAATATTGCATTCCATTATTGTCATTCCTACTTTATTTCATTCTTTCTTGCGCATGGTGAAGAGACTTGTTTCGACTCCCAGTGATTTGTAGTGGAAAACTCTTCCAACTTACTTGTTGTGCTGCTGCAATGTTACCTATCGAAAGGCGGGCGCGAACAAGCTCCTGGCACAATGCCGAACTTCATTTTACTATACTAACCGCCTCGAAGCAGAACTTCAACATGCGGGTTTTTATACCCTTATCCACAAAATCAGGGCGTAACCTGATGTATGAATGCTTCACCTTGTGTGGTTAATGCTTGAGAGGATGACGCGCTCGCGACGCATATCTGGATGAATTCACGTTTTGGTTCAACCGGCGCAAATCGCGCAGCCGAGGCAAGCTCTTCTACCGACTCCTCGAACAAGCGGTCGGCGTCGATCCCATTCCTTACAAATCTCTCGTCAAATGCGCAGCAAAGTCGGGTTTCTGAAACCATACGATGTTGGGGGTTCGGGAGTCAAGTAAATACCCATCTCGAATTTCATACGCTAAGCCGCTTTCTATGCGACGTCTCAAGGCCTGATGGGGATTCGGAACAATCCGCCTGCCAGCGGTTCGTCTCTGCCCGATGCCTTTGCCGTAGTGACATAAAGATATTGAAAATCATCGCCGCCGAGGCAGCAGGAAGACGTGTTGGCGCATGGGAGTTTGATCTCACGCAGTTTCTGCCCCGTTTCCGGATTCCATTTACACACGCGGCCGCCACCCCATTCCGCCACCCAGATCATGTCGTCCACGTCCACGCACATCCCGTCCGGCCATACATTTCCCTCCACTTCAATGACATGGCGATCAAAGACAACCTCCCCCGTTTCTAGATTGTACTTGTAGCGTCCGACCTTCTTTGTCGGGGTGTCGATGAAGTACAGGATGTCGCCTGCCTTCGAGAACCCGATGCCGTTGGAAATTGTCGTGCCTGTGATGAGCGTCCGCGCTTGTTTGCCGTCGTAGGAAAACAGCTTCCCACGTCCCGGCAGATCATCCGCCTCGCCCTTGGTGCCGACCAGGAAGCGCCCGCAAAGATCGAGCTTACCATCGTTGTAGCGCATCGCCGGATTGCCCTCCATCTGCACGAGGAAGGTTCTCTCACCCGTCTTGGGATTGATCCTGTAGATGCCCCTCTTTTCGGCAGATAGCAGCATTCCACTTTTCTCAGCGACCACGCAACCAACTGAGCCGTCTGTTCTGAATGAGTTCACTTCGCCCGTTTCGGGGTTGATGCGATAGATGAGGCATTGCTCAATCGAAACGCAGTAGATGACCTTTTCAATTGCATCCCAGCACGGACCCTCGAGCAAGGTAGAACCGCTATAGAAAACCAATTCCGGATTCTCGCCCACGTCGCTATATCTCCAGCCCGAACTCCCGTAACAGGTTGGGCACATCGCCCTCGTAGTGAGAGATCCGAGCAATCTTCTTCGCAGGAACACCAAGCCCACTCAGCTTCTTTGCCATCTTATCGGCAACCGTTTCGTCTATGAACGCCACCACGACGTGATCGTAGGCCATGCTGTGAATGGACGACAGGTCATCCACGGCAAGGCCAAGGGACCGATATCGGGCGAACAGCTCATCCACCCAGCCCGTCACCTGGAAGTGCCTGCTCTCCTGTAGCCGCTTAAATAAATGCTGTCCAAAGGTCCCCGCACCGCAAATAACAATCTTGCCGCCAACTTGGACATCATTGAATGGGCACAGTTCATGTTGGGCGCTCCCGTTGGACTTCAGCCCATCGGATCGCACGGTCAGCAGGCTGAGAAGGAAGAAGTCAAGTTGTGGGAGAAGCAACTTGGCATGTTCCGATTCGCGGAACCGCTTCCTGAGATACTGGTATAGGATGCCAAGCTTTTGCACGTCCTGCTGTGAATTTCCCCGCGTCTTGACTGACGAGTCCACGCGCTGGCGATAATGGTAGTGTGCCGAGTCTGTCACGCAGACCACTTTGGAAGCCAACAGGCATGGATACACACAAGCGGCATCTTCCCCGATGAAAATCCTTTCATCCACGCTCATCTGATTGTCAAAAAGCACAGTGTGGCGGAAAAGCTTATTCCACATGAAGGTAAAGAGTCCAAACTGCGAGAACTTGCCACTGTACAGCATTGTGGCATATATATCGTTCACAAGCCTGTCGCCACTATACGCGCCACAGGAGACGGTGTTTCGCAACACCTCCACCACGCGACCATCCATCTCTTCCTTGTGACCGGAAGCCACCACGTCCGCCCCGTGATGAACCGCATGGGCTATCATGTCTTCGTACATTTCCGGCTCCACCCAGTCATCACCGTCTACATAAGCGACGTATCCGCCTGTGGATGCTCGCAAACCAGCCTTTCGCGCACTGACAAGCCCACCGTTCGTTTGACACAACACCCTGATTCTCGCGTCCTTCTTAGCATATTTTTTGCAGATTAGCAGACTGCTGTCAGAAGACCCATCATCGACCAAGATGATCTCAAGTTCTTTGTGCGTCTGACCAAGGATGCTTTCGATACATTGAGGAAGGTACGCATCCTCGTTGTATATATTCACAATAACACTGACTAAAACGGCATCACCCAGCATGGTCAGCCCCCAGAAACAGAATCATAAACTAAGTCCGCCACTTATTTTCAGGTTTGATCCCGTAACCATCGAAGAGAGGTCAGATAGCAGGTATATTATTCCGGGAAGGTAGTCCTCCACCTCCTGCATCCGGCCCATGCTGATGATACCGCTCGCCATGGCCCGCAGCTGATCCGGCTTCATCCCCTTGGACGCGCGGATGCGCAGTTCGCCCTCGGTCGGGCTCCAGCCCATGGTAATAAGGTTGCAGCGAATGTGGTTCGATGCGTAGTGATGGGCAATATGCTCCGAAAGAGTTACAAGGGCGCCTTTGGAGCATGCGTAGGCCGCTCGGTCTTTTTCCCCGCGCCAGGCGTGCAGCGAGCCCATCATGATGATGGATCCGCCGCCGGTTTTCAACATGTGCCGTACAGCGGACTTCGCGCAGAAGAACGCCGCGCGAATATTTGTCTCAAACACCTCATCAAATAGTTGTTCTTCACATTCTGTAAGAGGCGCTGCCGAGGTCGCGCCCGCGTAATTGATGAATCCATCAACCCTGCCGAAGTCTCCGGCTGCCTGCTCGAACAACCGCTCACAGTGTTGCACGTGCCGCAAATCCGTATGGACAAACCGCCCCTCTCCTCCATGGCTGGAGATCTGTCTCAATATGCCCTCTGCGGCGGCAGAATCCCTGCCCCCAAAGACAACTTTCGCGCCCTGCCGCGAGCACTCAATTGCGGCAGCACGTCCGACCCCTTTCGTCCCGCCCGAGATGACAACCACCTTCTCTTTCAACATAAGATCATTCACTGCTCAACACATCCTTGTCCGCAACGGGTACGAAACCTATTGTTGTGCCGAATGACCGTAGCGCCTGGCATAATGCGCAATGTCGCCTTCTGGATTCGTAGGTGCAGAATATCCGAGCGTGTTCATGGCCTTGGTGATGTCCAGATAATTACAGCGCACATCAAAAAGTCGCGACGAGCGGTACTCAATATTCGGACGCTTGTTCAATGCCGTAGAAATAATTTCGATCACGCGATTTAACGTGAGGCCGCGGCCGCTTCCGATATTGAACACGGGGCTGATCGCTTGTGAAAACTTCCACTGGGCCGCATTGTAGAAAGCATCCGCGACATAGTTGATTGCTACAAAATCCCGCACGTTGTCCCCATCGCCGTAGATGACAATTGGCTCACCAATGGAGATGCTATTTGCGAAGGCCGTGACAGCGCCAACACCCGACTGCACTCTTTGCCCGGCACCGTATGGATTGGCAATCCGGAGAACAACGTTTTCCATTCCGTAAAGCAGATTGTGCATCAGCAGTATCTTTTCGCAGGCCAGCTTTGAAATGCCATAGTTGTTGATCGGGAGTGTATTCTGACTCTCGTTATTCGCCATCGAACTGTTGCCGTAGATCGTCCCCCCCGAAGATGCGAAGACAACCCTCCTTACACCGCGCTGGACACACACATCCAGGACTTTGAGAAACCTAGGGATATCAGTCACATATGCACTCTCAGGATCTTGCATAGACCGTTGCGGCGTGACGGACGATACCAAGTATATGATCGTGTCAAACGCGCCTAGAGTATCGGGCAAGCTGGCATCTGTCGACACATCGCCACAAAAACTGTCGACACGAGAACAAGGGGGATCCAGATCATAGGTGGCGACAGTGCAGTTATGGCGGCGGAAACAATCGACAACATTTCTTCCGATAAAGCCGCTCCCGCCAAGTACAAGTACTTTCACAATACCGTCCCATCAGATTAGTTTTGTGTAACCATGTAATTATGTGGTTTCCGTTTTGGACAGGAGCCGGAGCAAAAGCCGTCAACGACACAAGTATCCCCCGTCCACGGGAATAATGGTTCCGTTCACGTAATCGCTCGCCGATGAGGCCAGGAAAACGGTGATGCCCTTCAGGTCTTGCCCGGTACCCCAACGCTTTTGCGGAATTCTTTCGAGGATATCGGCACTGCGAACGGAATCAGCCATCAAGGCAGTATTCAATTTCGTCGCCATATATCCCGGAGCAATGGCGTTGATGTGGAGGCCCTTGGCCGCCCAGTCGTTCGACAACGACTTCGTTAGCTGGCCCACCCCGCCCTTGGAGGCCACATATGCAGAAATTGTGATTCCAGCGCAGAAGCTCATTATAGACGCGATGTTGATGATATTTCCACCGCCCATAGGAATCATCGTTTTGGCCGCAAGCTGGCAATAGAAGAATGTGGCCGACAGGTTGACCGCGAGCAAGTCGTCCCAATCCTTCTCGGGAAAGGACTCGCTCGGATGCCGTCGCTGAATTCCCGCAGCATTGACAAGGATATCCAATCGCCCCCCAAGAAATTGCATGGCTTCTGCATAGGACGACCGGATTTGGTCTCGGCAGGAAACGTCGGCCCGGACGGGATGCACGGAAAATCCCTTGGCGGAAAGTGAAGTCGCCACATTGTGGACGGATTCGCTCACGTCAATGACCACCGCCCGGGCCCCGGCCTCAACCAGCGCTTCCAGCATAGCAACACCCAAATCTCCGGCGCCGCCGACGACGATCGCGTTCTTCCCGGACAAATCGAACATAGCCAGCATGGTTCGGCTCCTCACACTTGTTCCCATCTTTCTTGGATTCTTTGCGACATTGCCTCAGCCCATAAACATGCCGCCGTTCACATCCAGGACGGCTCCCGTCGTGAACCCGGAGTCTTCGCTTGCGAAGTAACAGGCTGCCGCTGCCACTTCCTCCGGCGTGCCAAACCGTCCTATGGGAAAACGCGCCAGCAATCGAGCACGAGTCTTTTCATCATAGGCTTGGGACATGGCGGAAGCAATCGTCCCGGGAGCGATGCAGTTTACCGTGATGCCCTTTGGGGCCAGCCGCCTCGCAAGGCCATAGGTCAGGGCGATGATGCCGCCCTTCGATGCAGTATAGGCCAAGCCGTTTTCATAGCCACCCATGCGGCCTGCATTGGATGATATGTTGATCACTCTTGGTGCATGACCTTTTTCCAGATATGGGAGGGCCTGCTGGACGAGCAGAAACGTGCCTTTCAGATTGACCGCCATGACGTTATCCCATTGCTCTGGTGACATTTCAAGAATCGGACAAACGTCGAGAATCCCGGCGCAATTGACAATGACATCTATCCCGTCAAACTGGTCGGCCACCTTCCTGATCGCTCGGCGCACCGAATCCACATTGGATACGTCGCACGCAACGCCTTCACAGGAATAGCCCGAGTCGGCAAGACGCCGTGCCGCGCCCCTCGCGCTTTTCGCATGAGCGCTCAGGATTCCTACGTTCATCCCCTTTTGGGCCAATGCCTGGGCAATGGCGAGGCCGATGCCGCGTGAGCCACCCGTCACAATCGCCGTCCGCCGATTCAATTTCCGCATATCGTTTGGTCTCGTCCGTTAGACATGTAAAACAACGGTCATCCTTTTCAGATGGCCCCGACATCAAAGCCGTCGAGCAACATCCGCACGCCTTTTTCGTCGTGGACCACGACCGCATCTTGAAACTGTTTCACTTTGCCGACGAGTTCCTCCTTCGTGTCGCAAACCATGTACAGGCGGGCGACGACCTGCGCCTCCGTTCCCACCATCTGGTGGGTCACTAAGTCGCCCTCGAATAGACGCTGGACGACCTTGAATACGAAGGGATCCGCAGTTGCCTCCGCAATCCCCTCGATTCGGCCGATTCTCCCCTCCTTGGCCAGATACCAAATCGTGGCCGCATGTTTGCCCCGGAAATGGCAATCGTTCATAGTGTTCAAATCTTCCGCACCCATGGAGCCAGTCAGGGCGTGCCGAATCAGCATCGCTTTCTGATCGAAACCGTTTACGGCTTCGATATGCAGGTTTGGAGCTTCACCCTGGAGACGGAAACCGGGGTCGTAGACGTGGATGAGGCCGTCCTCGACAAAGGCCGAAACCATGAGTACTCCGTTTTGCACATCCAAGTCCTTGAACATGCGGCAGAATTTGTCGTGGAGCGTATCGAAATATGAATCCACGTGTTTAGAAGGATAGGTCGCGCCAAGGCAGACCCGGCTCAGGTTCCCTTGCTCCCGGCAGGTGTACCGATCAGCAATCGCCGATGGCCAGAACTCGCCGTCCTTGAAGGTGAAGTTGATGAAAAAATCGTCGCAATCCATGTAACGCTCCACCAGAAAGCGTCCGCTCTGCGAAAAGGCCAGTGCCTTCTCGATGGCGGTCCCAACTTCATTCTTGTCGTGGCAAATAGTAATCCCTTTCCCGGAATTGCCGTCAACGGGCTTGATGAACAGGGGGAAACGCAGCCTCTCCAAATCATCCTCGCAGAAGTCGCGGCCCAGATGGAATGAAGGAATCGGAGGAATCCCGTATTCAAGGCACCGTTGGCTAAACTTCTGTTTGTCTGTGAAAATGGCGCACTGTTCCAGGGTCCCGTAGCACGGCATACCCAAGACCTCGCAAACCTGCTGGTATGGCACGATCAGCCGGTCGGCCACCCCCACAAGAACGCCATCCACCCCCTCAGCCCTGGCTAGGGCAATCAGGCCAGGCACATCCATTCCGTCCACGTCGTAGGCTTTGTCGGCGAAGTTCTTAGCGTAGGCATGATGGTCATAGTCGGTGACGACTGTGTAAACGCCCAACTCGCGGGCCGTGTTGACGAGCGCGGCGGTCTCCTGATTCGCGCCCAAAATCAATAGTTTTCTTCTTCTGAGATCCATAATTGTTAAGAATTATCCGTCATTCGCGCCAACGGAACATTAGTTTGTGCGTGTTGACGATTTTCTCCTTGTCGTGTCTGGCTTGCACTTCACTAAAACCATTATGCCATACTCCGTAAATCGCCAGCAGTCAGGAATCGAGCCATGGACGAGGAAATTAGACGGCGATCCCTACCCACAAAGCCACCCTACTTACGGCAATTGGAAAGAGTGCCTTGCTCGAGGTATTCGAGAAAGTTGATTTGCGCGAAACTAAAAGGAGTGGTCATTGCGTCAGGTCCCGCGTGACCAGATTCTATGCAACAGCAGACCGAGGTTCGTGAGTTACGACATTTTAGCGCGGCAGCACAACGCCCGGTTCCCGCCCCACCCAGGCATGATTCCGCTCGTCTGTGTGCACGACGGTGTAGGAAGCAATGCAATCGTTCTCGCAAGTAACCTGATTTTTATTTTCGACAATTGGGTGGAAAACCGGAGGGCGCGATGAATCTCCAAGCCTATCTCCGATCCACAGGGTAATACGAGCACGTTCATCCTGGAGGAACCCGGTGACCGGTCCAGTTCGTCGCTTCTCATACGGGTTGAGTTGCCAGTTGCCAAGTTGCTTCTATCTTCCAGCCTACAAGATCAGCACTACGGTTGAGGCACGCCCGACCGGTCATGGTCGCCCTGTCGATTTCGCGATTGAGGAACAAGTCTGCGACATTCGAGAACCGCCAGCCTCACTTCGAAGCAGACGCAGAAACTTCACTTCTTCCGGCAGAGAAGAGTACTCCGATAATTGCTGTCACGGCGAATTTGTACGATTCAAGCCGAAGTATGTGGCATATGGCGGGATAGGCCACAATTCCCACCAGGACAGACGTGGATAACTGGAGGACCGGAATATGGGTGAAGTGAATGCCAGCCGCCCAGGCAAGAGCGCTCGTCAACACCGAAATCCCCGCATACGGAGCGAAGTCAACGAATTGCGCTACACTTCCGTAGCCTATCAGGACCTTCGTATAGTGCGAATTCACAAAGACACATGCCACCGAAACGATGAGAATGGCCCACACCATTGCCATCACGCTGATTCTGAACGTAGCGAGGATGCCTACTCCTACGAGAATCCTCTTAATAATCTCCAGGCGCAAAAGGATATCCGACCTGCCGACAGCAATCGCAACTTCCAGGTTCATAACGTGCATCGGGTACAAAGCGCCCGCGATACTCAAGACCCTTAGATAGGGGACGCATGGAAGCCATTTCGCGCCAAAAAGAACCAGCACCAGCGGCCTTGACACTACTGCCATCCCGAACATCATTGGCAGCGTGAGAACCATAAAGCTTACCAATGCTCTTCGAAAAGCCGGCCTAAGCAAGTCCCGATTATGGGATAACTGGGAGAATGTCGGGAAAGTCACCCGATTGATGACCGCAGACAGCAAGCTGACGGGAAATTGTTGTGTGCCAAATGCGCGGGTGTAGAACCCCAGCGCTGCCGCGGAAAAAGCCTTTCCGATCACAGCCAACTGAATTCGGTCGAAGAATGTGTTGAGCAGTCCAGCCGCCAACATGCGCGAGCCAAAACCGTAAAGCGAGCGTAGAGATTCGGTGCGAAACCGCAAGGCAGGCTTCCAAGGACAAAACGCGCAGATTAGACCAGTCGATACAGTGGTATACACCACAGATTGCGCCGCAAGACTCCAGACCCCATACCCCCTCCAGGCCATCCAAACCGCCAATGTGCCGGAAATGACTATGGCGACGATGCCAGCCTTAAACACAGTTCGGAAATCAAGGGTTCGTGTCAGGAGCGCCAGTTGAACCACACCGAAGGACCCGATGAACAGGTTCAAGGCCATCAGACGAGTTAGCGGTAAGAGGACTGGCTCCAGATAAAACCGTGCGATCCACGGCGCAGCGAGAGAAATGATCAACGCCATCAATGCACCCATTGCAGCATTGAAATAGAACACCGAAGACTTGTCCGCCTCCGTTATCTCTTTGCGCTGAACCAACGCTGACCCGAATCCGCTGTCCACAATCGAGCTACCCAGCGCGATGAACAGCGATAACATTCCAATGATTCCAAACTCCGCAGGAGAGAGTAAGCGGGCAAGAATCAACATTACAATGAACTGAATTCCTTGCCGTCCAGCGACGTCGACCGCGCTCCATCCCAAGGCGGCGATCGATCTGGACTTTAACGCGGAAACGGTTTGAAGATCACTCCGCAGGGCCATAACATGAGCCGCATCTTCAGGAGGACACATGAACCGTTTGGTTGCTTGTTTACTACTCATCTGTTCCACCGTTCGCCCCCGCGCAAGCTTCGCAAATCAAGGGCGGGTCTGCCTCCTACATCGAACCAATGCGAAGGTATGAAACGCCATGACCTCTATCCATTAGGTCTGATCGCCAGCACAGACACCCAATGAAACGATTCAGAGGACCGTGTCTACCCGGATGCCAGTTCCACCCACACACAATTCGACAATGAAATCGTTCGGCTGAAGTGAATTTGTCATTTGATCGGACAGATGAGCATTGAAGAACCGAGTAATGCAATCCAGTTCCGTCCCTAATCCAGACTCCCCGGCAAAATAGGAGGCAAATACTATCCAGAACACTGCGGCTGCATTACCATTCGAAGTTACCGTTACAGGAAGTCTGTTGCGTTCAGCAAACGCTTTGACGGAATCGATTGTGGGTAGCTTACACGCAATGTGCTCGGCAGCCCAACTCGCTTTTGTAATCTCGTAAACCAGTTGGTCGCTAAGCCCCATAGCGGCGGCAGTGACAAATGGGCCAAGAATCAAAACCTGCCCTCTGGATTTGTGACAGAGCTCGACCAGAAACGTATCTCGCGCCACGGCAGGGATGTGTTCCAAAACGTGACACGCCACAACGACATCAAACGATTTTTCGGGCAGAGTCGCGTTGCCCGTTAGCCCGTTGGTGGCGGGCTCCGCCAACACATATTCCGCCTCTGGTAGAAACAGACATAAAGCGCCATCGCCGCCGCCGATGTCTAGAACGCGCAAGGTCTTGCCACTATACAGCTCCTTGATTCGAGTTGCCGTCGCGCGCAGTCGCTGGTAAACAGCGGCATCCAATGAGTGAAGAGCTAGCTGGTCATCTGATTCAACAGTTGCCGACTTAATGGTAGTTGCCGTGACGAACTGCGGCGCCGATAGGGAGGCCGTGGTGGCTGCCGCCAACGCAGAGTATCCGCCTCCGCGATACGCATCGGCCAGAGAACGCATGGTGGTCGTGGATCTTGCAAAGGCCAAAGCCGTCCGATATTCGGCGATCGCCTTGACAAACGCACCGCGCTTCGCATAATAGTCGCCCAGTTCCCGATGCGCCGCATCGTTGGTGGGACTATCCTTAATCCGTTGTAGGAGCGATTCCCGCAAGGAACTATCCACCGAAAAGGCCGGCAGTAAATGAGATCGAGGTATCGGAGAGAAAAGGATCTTAGCGGCTCGTTTGATGGGTGAAGGAATTCTAATTTTCATGATGGCTCCGCATTCAGGATAGTGCAATGTTCAAGGCACGTGTGACGGCCGCGGACCCAGTGCGCCGAAAAGGTTGTTTTGTATCTTACCCATTTGGTATTCACCTTCGTAACGTTTTCGCCATATTCGCCCCTTAATCAAGATTGACGTTGGCGACGATCCGAGGTTTCAGAATCACGACTCAAATTGAGATGTGGGTCTAAACCAGGAACACGTTCTGGGTTCTCTTTCACTCTTGCGGCTCCCGAATCGCCAACTCCGAGTCAGCGTGCAGCGACGGGTTATCCGCCGCTGTCCCCCTGCCTGCACTAGATTGAATGTGCTCGATGATGTCGCAAATTCGGTCCACATCGTCCAAAGCAAGATCGTTGTAAATTGGAAGTACTAATATGCGAGACGCGACCCGCCGGGCAACAGGCAGGTCCCCACTGGCCACTAATCCTCGATAACAAGCAAAGTCTGGCACCAGTGGATAGAAGTACAGCCGCGCAAGCACATTGTACTCACGCAGTTTCAAGTACAACTGGTCGCGCGTCAAGCCGAGTTCATCCTCATCCACTTCCACTGGCATATACGCGTAGTTGTAACGAACTGTGTCGGCAGGTTGTGAAACCAATCGAATACCTGGAATCAAGGCCAGTCTCTCACGGTAGCGCACATTGATTGTCCGGCGCTTCTCGATCATCTCATCCAGGTGGCTCAGCAGGAGCAGCCCCATCAAAGCCTGAAATTCGTTCATTTTCGCGTTCGTACCGGGCATAACGACTTCAGTCTCGTTCTTGAAGCCGAAGTTTTTCAGATAATCAAAAAGCCGCCGATACTCTGGGTCTCGGAAAGTCAACATTCCACCTTCGATGGAATGGAATATCTTAGTCGCATGAAAGCTGAACATGCTCAGGTCGCCGAACTGGGCTATCGAGGTGCCATCTACCTCCACGCCGAACGCGTGTGCGGCATCGTAGAGTAGCTTCAATCCGTGTTTGCGGGCGATCTGGTCCAGTTCCTTCAGACGGCAGGGCTGGCCGTAGACGTGAACTGCCAGAATAGCGCTTGTCCAAGGCGTGATTGCCGCTTCCACCTGAGCGGGATCTAGGGAATAGTATTCAGGTTCGATGTCGACAAATACGGGCCGGATCTTGTTCCAGAATAAGGCGTGTGTAGTCGCCACAAATGTGTACGGCGTTGTGATGACATCGCCCGTGATGCCCATCCCCTGAAGTGCAATCTGAAGCGCAAGCGTCCCGTTAACAAAGAGAGACAGATTCTTAGTTCCACAGAACTCTATTAGGTTGTCGCGGAACTGCTGCACGAGCGGTCCGTTATTGGTCAACCAAGCGCGGCCCCAGATTCCTTCGAGCCCCCGTTGGAATTCTACGAGGGACGGGAGGGCGGGACGAGCCGCGGTGATCGGCTTATCAAATGGTTTGATCATTCAAATTAAACCTCATGTGCTACTATCTCGCGATTTCCGACTGTCGAATCTCCAACTATTCCGATTTACTGCAAAGAACTCGCAGACTGAGTCAGTTTGGCGCGACAGCACCGCGCCCTCCAGGAACCTTCGCCAACAGGGTTCTAACCCGCTTCTTCATGTCTCTCCCATGGTCGCTGCAGCAAATGCCCCTACATTCCCCATTGCAGCGCAAAATCTAAGCTGCACCCCAGTCTACTCGAAGGCAGTAGGATATGAAGAGCGTTCCTGCGTAAAATGGACGGTACACGATGAGGGACGCCGAGACCATGTCGCACCTTCAATGCGGTGTTCGCAATAGGATGGGTAGCGGGTATCGGCCTGCTGAAGTAAGCTGATACTAAGGGGTCTGAAGGAAACGGGATGACTCAGAACGAAATCGGTCGGGAGGGAACTGCGGAGCCAATTGCAGATGCACCGGGGACTTTGGAGGTGGAAGAGGATTCCGTCGATCTTTTGGCTCTCTGGCACAAGCTTTGGCGGGGAAGGACAACGATTTTCACAATCACTCTAGTCGTGTTCGCGTTTGCAACGACGATTGCATTTCTGCTTCCCTTCAGCTTCACTTCGACAACGTCCTTCATTCCGCCTTCGCTTGGCAGTAATAACTCCATGGCATCGGTGGTTGCAGGCCAGCTTTCCTCGGTCGGAGCGGGCGAACTTCTTGGCGGCGTGAAGACGCCCGGCGATCTGTACGCGGGAATTCTGAGGAGCCGATCCATCGCCAGCGAACTGGTCAAGCGATTCGACCTCATGCGAGTGTACCGGGTCAAGAAGGTGAGCCAAGCGGAGGCGGCGCTGGCATCGGCTACCATTGTTAACGTAGATGCCAAGTCCTCTATCGTCACGGTTGAAGTCACTGACAAGAGTCCGAAACTCGCACAACAACTTGCGAGCGCATATATGGATGCACTGCGGGAGACGAATGGGCGATTGGCGCTGAGTCAGTATTCACAGCGGCGACTGTTTTTTGGGCAACAACTGGAAAAGGAGAAGGACGACCTGGCGGATGCCGAGGTTGATTTGAAGAAGACGGAGGAGCAGTCCGGTCTGATCGCTC
>OCTA010000842.1_pt1 | contig 28585 bp, 21 predicted proteins | sample 1538991 | NCBI WGS metagenome assembly OCTA01 (sample SAMEA3539302, study PRJEB22396) | soil metagenome | biome: tundra; feature: field; material: soil | place: USA | collected 2010-05 | depth 0.15 m | reverse complement strand
ACGGCGGCCACCGAGATCTACACTCTTTCCCTACACGACGCTCTTCCGATCTGTTAGCCGATTTGATGACCTGCACGTTCTGTGGTTTGCCGCTTTCGTCTACCAAAAGATGCAGGAGCACGAACTGGCTCGCCAAATCTTCGGTCACAAAATCGGAAGTTGCCACGGTGATCTTCGACTCCTTGATCAGCTTCGGCGCGATCACTCCGGTGCTGATCCGGCGCGAACCCGTCGTTGCAGAAACATCGGTTGCTGGTGGGGCTGCGGCAAAAGCCGACAGCGCGTTGGTGGAACCATTGCGAGCCTCCAGCGTCGCACTCTGGCCCGGCGTTGCTGTCTGGGCGTTGAGCAGCACGGTGGAGAGAAAACAACTGGCGACAAATATAGTGCGCATGATTAGTCTCCGTTAGGTCAAGAGTGACCGCCACAAATATAGCGCGAATCGTGTACGATTGTCAATTTTTATTTTTCGTTACTTTAGTTTCAGTTGATTACGCAAAGAGAAGACACAACTCCTCACGCGATCGTCATACCTGGCGTCTCAATCCCAAATCAGAACCGCCCCCTGCTCCGTGGCACGCCTGCGCTTCTCTTCTGGCCTCGCAAAAACGCACGCTTCCTCGCAGCCCCTTCACAGCCTCTTCGCGCCGTTTCGTTACCATGAAACTCATGGCGAAATACCCGCCCGGACAAACGCTGCTCATCGACGCCGACGATACGCTGTGGGAAAACAACATCTACTTCGAGCGCGCCATCGCGGCTTTCATCGGCTATCTGAATCACCACGCCTATACGCCTGCCGAGGTGCGCAAGGCTCTCAACGACGTGGAGAGAGAAACCATCCTTTCCCATGGCTACGGGCTCACCAGCTTCACTCGTTCGCTGGTCGCGTGTTTTCAGCGCCTCAGCCCGGAGCCTCTTACCGACGGGAAACGCAACCGCATTGAGAGCTTCGCGCAATCCATCGCGGAGCAGGAAATCGAGCTGCTTCCAGGCGTCGATGAAGCTCTGACTGAGCTCGCCTCACGCCACCGCCTCATCCTCATGACCAAGGGCAATCACGCGGAACAAGCGGACAAGCTGGCCCGCTCAGGACTCGCGCCGCATTTCGCCGGAGTTGAGATCGTTGCGGAAAAGGACCCCGCCACTTATCGGGCAGTTATCGCTCGATACGAGCTTTCGCCGCACACAAGCTGGATGATCGGCAACAGCCCAAAGAGCGACATCAACCCCGCCCTTGCGGCAGGCCTGCATGCTGTTTTTCTCTTCCACAAAGACACCTGGGTACTGGAGCACGCCGAGGTAGATGCTGCGCCCGCCGGACAGCAGTTGGTCGAACTCGATTCGTTCGCTGGACTTACTGCGATTTTTTGAGCGAGTGTATCGATTCAGACCAATGCAAACCTTGTCGAATCCAGGCTCTGGACTGCTGGGCTGCCATGTCGGTTCGGGGGTCTCTTTTGTACCATGAGTTCGTCCGGACCATACTCGATTCCCATCGGGTCTATGCTATCTTTTAGCGTTGAGGTGTGCGGGATGACAATGCGGCGAACAGCGACCTCGCTGGGCTCCAGTTTCAGTACCCTCTACCCCTCTCCGCCTCGCGTACATTGGGCGGTTTTGGTGGCGACTGTCGCCGTCTCAGAAGCATTGGTATTCCGGTTCGCGCCCCATTTCATTCGCGATTTTCTCATTAACCTGGTCGCCGCGGCGTGGCCGATTTATCTCTGCGTCTGGATACGCAAAATCGATCGCAAATCCATTTCACTTTACTGGGCTCTTGCTTCCTTCATCACCGGCTTCCTCTTCTCGTGGATCTTGTGGATCGTGGTCATTTTCGAAGTAAGAGAAGAATTGCTGGCGCACTACAATCGCCGCGAAGCCATCGGCCTTCGGCTCAATTGGTTTCTGACCCTCCTCTTCTCCTTCGCCTACTTCCAATACAACCTCCGTGCAATCGCTGAAGAGAAAGAAGGCGACACCGAGGAAGTTGTCGAAGAAGCAGAGCGCTTCATCATCCCTTGACGCTGTCGCCGCCGCTCTGTTTTACTTCACTCAAAGACATGCACACCGGCACCCCGAGCACGAACTGTTCCCCGGTGATGCGTTGCGTCTTCGCGTCCGTTCCCCCCGTTCGAATTAGCAATCACAGCCTGCGCGGGGAAATAAGAGCCTGAACCAAGGGATGTAGCAAAGCAGTACACAGGCCACTACCCGCAAGTGCGGATGGTGGCTTTTCTATTCCTGTCCGTTTTTTGATCGAGGAGGTTCTCTTGGAATCCGTTACTCTTTCCAGCATTCAGACAGCGCGTGCCCGCATCGGAGAGGCGATTCACATCTCGCCCTGCCATCTCTCCCACCATCTCTCCGAGCTCACCGGCCTGCCTCTGCACCTGAAACTCGAGAACCTCCAACGCACCGGCTCCTTCAAAGAGCGGGGCGCGCTCAATAAGCTCCTGACTCTCAGTGAATCAGAGCGCAAACGTGGCGTGATCGCGGCCAGTGCCGGCAACCACGCGCAGGGAGTCGCCTTTCACGCCGCCGCGCGCGGCGTTCGCGCACAGATTGTCCTGCCACTGGCCACGCCTCTCGTCAAAGTTGCCGCCACGCGCAGCTACGGCGCCGAGGTTATCCTTCACGGCGCAAGCTACGACGAGGCCTGCGATGAAGCGATGCGCCGCCGCATCGAAGAAGGCCGCACCTTCATCCATCCCTTCGACGACCCCGCGGTGATCGCCGGCCAGGGCACCATTGGCCTTGAGCTCCTCGAACAGGTTCCCGATATCGAAGCCGTTGTAGTACCCATTGGCGGCGGCGGCCTCATCAGTGGCATTGCCTGTGCACTCAAAGAGACCAATCCCAAAATCCGCGTGGTCGGCGTCGAGTCGGAGAAGTTGCCCTCCATGCTGCGGGCACGCGAGGCAGGCGCTCCCGTCACCATCGCCCCAGAAGCGACCATCGCTGACGGCATTGCGGTTCGGCGTGCCGGCGACGTGACTTTTCCCCTGGTCTCCCGCTATGTGGATGAAATCGTCACCGTCGACGACGAGGAGATCGCGAGTGCCATCCTCATGCTGCTTGAACAGGAGAAGACTCTCGCCGAAGGAGCGGGTGCCGCCGCGCTGGCCGCCGTCGTCCAATCCAAAACAAATCTGCGCCATCGCCGCACGGTCGTCCTGGTTTGCGGCGGCAACATCGACGTCACCTTGCTGGCCAAGATCATTGAGCGCGGCCTGGTCAAGGACGGCCGTCTGCTGCGCATCAGGGTCTATCTGCAAGACCGCCCCGGTGCCCTGCTCAATCTCACGCAGATCCTCGCCCGCGAGCGCGCCAACATTGTCGAAACGGTACACAACCGCGCCTACTACGGCGTCAGTCTTGGTGAAACCGTCATCGATGTCACCCTTGAAACTCGCGGCTCGACGCACATCACAGCCATCAGCCACGCCCTTCGCGAAGCCGGCTTCCGCTTCGAGCGCATTCAGTGACACAAGTCTCGGGATCAGGATCGATGTTTGCGGTCGAAGTCGGAACAAAGATCCAAGGCACTGCGTATGAAAGTATGTGCGCATTCCCTGGCTGGTGAATCGTGATCAAAAAGATCCTGAAATATCTCGCGATAGCAGTCGCTTGTCTGGTGATTGGGGTCCTTTCGTCCGCATTGCTATATCGTCAATGTCTGCGCCACAAAGTTGCTGGAGAGCGGGCCATGACCTCGCCCAACCACATCGACAGCCTTGAGCCTGTACGGATCGGCGGAATCGAACAGTGGATTCAGCTCCGCGGCCAGAACGCCGACAATCCAATTCTTCTCTTTATCCATGGCGGACCCGGAATCGCTTTCATCCCTCTGGCTAGAGACTTTCAGAGCCCTTGGGAAAAATACTTCACGGTCGTTGAATGGGACCAACGTGGAGCGGGGAAAACCTACGCGTCAAATGATAAGGAACTGATGCGCAGAACCATGAATGTGCCGCAAATGGAACAGGACACACTCGAAGTGGTGAATTATCTCCGCCATCGATTCAGGAGAGAAAAGATCTTTATCGTGGGTCATTCGTGGGGAAGCGTGCTCGGCCTCTGGTTGGCGCATGAACACCCGGAGCTCATCTATGCATATGTGGGAGTTGGGCAAGTCGTGAATATGCAGCAGAATGCAGACATTCAGTACAAGGACGCTTTGCAACAGGCTCGCACCCGCCACAATGAAAAGGCGGTCAAAGCCTTGGAGAACATTGCGCCTTATCCTGCTCCAGGCTCGGACGCTGGGAAGATGTTCATCGCAAACAAGTGGGCAGCAGAATTGCTCGGGCCGCCACCCAACGCAGCAGACTTTACAAACGTCGAGAGAATTTTGACGACAGTCGCGTCTGCTCCTGAGTACTCTCTTGCAGATGATTTTGGCTTTGTTCGTGGTCAAATGTTCTCAGGCGAGATTCTGTTTCCCGAGCTGGTAAAAGTCGATCTTGGTCGACTCGGAACCGAGTTCCGCGTACCGATCTTCTTTTTCGAAGGGAGACGCGACCCATACTGTCGTCCTTCCCTGATCCTGGAGTACATCGAAACGATCAATGCTCCGCAAAAGGAATTTGTCTGGTTTGACAATTCCGGCCATTTCCCGTTTTTTGAAGAGAAACAGAAATTTGGAGATGAATTGGTACAGCGCGTCTTGCCGCTCGCGGGTTAATCTCCACGAAAGTGCCCCTAGGGAGCTCATGTACTCACCCAAATTCAACCGCATCGCCGATCGCGCCACGCTCATCGAAGCCATGCGTTCCTACTCCTTCGCCATCCTCTTCGGTATGCAGTCCGACTCCGAATCCGTCGCAACTGCGGTCGCCACGCATCTGCCGCTGGTGGTGAAAGACGAAGGCGAACACGGCCTCATCGAGGGTCACTTTGCCCGCGCCAATCGCCATTGGCAGTCCCTCGCCGGGCGCGAGACCCTGGTCGTGTTTCCGGGTCCTCACAGCTATGTCTCGCCCACGCTCTATACCGATCCGCTCTCCGTTCCCACCTGGAACTACATCGCCGTGCATGCCTACGGCATCATGCAACTGGTTGACGATGAGCCCGGCAAGGATGCGCTGCTCAAAGGCCTGATCGCGCAGAACGAACCGGCATACGCCGAACAATGGCGCAATCTGCCCGAGGGCTTTCGACGCACGCTGCTCGCCGGCATTGTCGGATTTCGCATTCCGATTGCGCGCATCGAAGGCAAGTTCAAGCTCAGCCAAAACCGCGAGCCGCAGGAGCGCCGCAACGTCCACGATTCCCAAGCCCTCGGTACCAGCGATCAGCAGGCGCTGGCCGCATGGATGGAGCGTCTGATTCCGTAACGCATCGATGAACCGGACGAATTTACTCACTCGGCTGAAAGCGTGTAGTGTTCTAGCGTCATCAACAACCAGGTTCACGACGTTTCTCGGAGCATCACATGCGCAGGTATCTCGCTTTTCTCATTCTTTTGCCGGCGACCCTCATCGCCTATGCCGCGCCACCAGCCGCATCTCCAACATGGCAGACACGTGTTGCGCAGACGATGCCCTTGCTCGGCCACAGGAATTGGGTACTGATCGTCGATTCGGCCTATCCCCTTCAGACTTCTTCAGGAATCGAAACCATCGAGACAAACGCCGAACAGTTGGAAGTGGTCCGCAACGTTCTCGCGCAGATTGGCGCATCGATTCACGTGCGCCCCCTCATTTATATGGATTCCGAGCTGCCCTTTGTTCCGGACGCAGACGCTCCCGGAGCCTCGGCCTACCGCTCTCAAATCGGCACGCTTCTCCATCCCTTTCCCATCGAGTCGCGCCCGCACGACCAGATCATCGCCGACATCGCTGACGCCGGCCGGCAATTTCATGTCCTCGTTTTGAAGACCCGAATGACGATCCCTTACACCTCGGTCTTCATTCGCCTGGATTGCAAATACTGGAGCGCCGACGACGAAAAACGCATGCGCGCCCGCATGGTTGCAGCCCCACCGCCGCAAGGTCAGCCTGGAAGTGACACGCCCAACCGCTGATCCTTGCCGATGGGGACACGGTCAATGGGGTCGGGTCAATGGGGTCGCGATAGACTCGATTCTGCAACGCTGCGATTTCGCAAATACGCCGTGGAGTCTTTCCTGATGGCCAAATCTTTTCGCCGCCTCTCCCTTGTGCTGCTCGCGATCCCCTTTGTGCCGCCCGCTCGCGCACAGGCGCCAGCCACCCCACCTTCCCAGACTCAGCCTGCCAATCCCGCCGTCATCCCGATTCCCCGCTCAGGCCTCGGCTGGTGGATGGAGCGTCACGAGCAAAAACTGGGTCGCGTGCAACAGGATCATTGCGACCTGCTCTTCATCGGCGACTCCATCACCCACAACTACGACAAGCCCGGCCCGCCGGCCGACGAGTCGTTCGAGCCTACCTGGGAGTTTTTCTACGGCGCCCGCAACGCCATCAATCTTGGCTTCTCTGGCGACGAAACGGAACATGTCCTGTGGCGGCTGCAGCACGGCGAAGTCGATGGTATTCAGCCCAGGGTGACGGTGCTGCTGATTGGCACCAACAACACCAATAATCACCGCGACTGGTCGTGGCAGCAGACCCTGGAAGGCATCGAGGCGGACGTGGCCGAGATTCACGCGCGCCTGCCCGAAACCAAGGTGCTCGTGCTCGGCATCTTGCCCACTGATCTGGGCCCCGACAAGGCCGCCAACGATACCGCCATCAATGCACGGCTCGCCATCGATTACCGGCAGAGCGCCTTCGTCACAGTCCTCGATATCGGCCAGATTTACTTCAAGAACGGCAAACTGGACACGTCGCTCTTCTATGACCCGCGCCTGACGCCACCCAGGCCTGCCCTGCATCCCGATATGCATGGCCAGGCTATGATGGCCGCGGCCATCGAAACCACTCTCAGCGCGCTCCTGGGCGACACCAACCGGCTCACTTTCCATCCCAACCCGCTCGATCCGGCTTCCAGTACAGTCCCCGGCCCTTAACCTCGGTGCCTCTGCGGTTTTGTTATACTTGTAGGGTTCACCATTGCGGAGGTGGCGAAATTGGCAGACGCACCAGCTTGAGGTGCTGGCGCCCACAAGGCATAGGGGTTCAAGTCCCCTCCTCCGCACCAAAGAATTCGCGCCGGCAGCAACGCGCAGACTCAGAAAGCAGTCAAAGAAAATGCAGATTCTCTTCTATTTCGTCGTCGCCCTCCACGTGATCGTGTGCCTCTTCCTGATCGGAGTCGTTCTCCTGCAGCAAGGCCGGTCAGCCGATCTGGCAGGCGCCTTTGGAGGCCAGGGTTCGCAGACCGCCTTTGGCCCCCGCGCCGCCGCTAACGTGCTCACCCGGCTCACCACCTGGTCGGCCATTATCTTCATGTGCACCTCGCTCTCTCTGACCATCCTGTATGTGCGCGGCCAGCACGGCCACTCCGTGCTCGATGACACAAAGACTGCACCCGCGTCAGCCCCGGCCAAGCCCGGCAAGTAGGTCGCAGGCGGCGCGCATACATCAGGCAGGCCGATGCGGTCTGCCTTTTCTGCTTTTGTAAGCTCATCTGCGGCCCCCGGTCACTCTAAAATAGCTTCATGATCCTTGAGACCTTTCCCGTCGGCCCGCTGCAGTGCAACTGCACCCTTCTCGGCGATGAGGCAACCGGTGAGGCCATCGTCATCGATCCTGGCGATGAAGTGAGCCGCATTCATAGCCGCATCAATGATTTGGGGCTAAAAGTTAAACAGATTCTTGTAACCCATGCTCATATCGATCACGTTGGCGGAGCGCTCCGCCTCAAGCGCCTCACCGGTGCTCCGATTCTGCTGAATGAAAGCGACCTGCCGCTGCTGGAGATGATGGCGGCACAGGCCGCGTGGCTCGGCGTTGCACCTCCTGAGACCGCTCCGCCCGACGAAAACCTCACCGACGGCATGCGTGTCGGACTTTCCGCCTATCCCGCCCAGGTACTTCACACCCCCGGACACACCCAGGGCTCCGTCTGCCTGCATTTCGTGCCGCTCAAGATGGTGATTGCCGGCGACACATTGTTTGCCCGCAGCATCGGCCGCACTGACCTGCCAGGTGGCAACTACGGCCAGATCATCGATTCCATTCACTCCCGCCTCCTCACGCTTCCTGATGAGACCCGCGTAATTCCCGGCCATGGCCCCGCGACCACGATCGGCGAGGAGCGTCGCGCGAATCCATTTCTGCATCCGTAATAAACACGAGTAATATGGACATAAATTATTTGTATACAATTACTTAATCTGATTAGTTAAAGCAGAACTTAAAGCGAAACTACATTTTTGTTACCACCTTGATGCGTTCCCAAAAAGGCAACAAGTTGGGTTACTCCCGTGCTGAATTCGCGCTCCGCTGCGAGCAGGCTGGTCACCAACCAACCCGATTCCTCCATCCCGAAAAAGTAGCCGGGATGCACCCAAACGCCGCGCTCCAACAACTGCAGCGCCGTCTTCTCGTCCGGCTGCACCGCCGGAATCCGCAGCATGGCATACCAGCCGCCCTCCACCTCCAGCCGCCGGATCGCCTGCTGCCCGGCAAGTTGCCGATCCAGTTCCACCAGGTTGGCAGCCACGCGCGTCCGAATCTGCTTTTGGATTGCCTCCCTGCCTTCCAGCCACCGCGGTAGCGCCCACTGCGTCGGAGCGTTCATCGATAAGAATGTATCCGCAACCACTTCCAGCCGCTCCAGGGCCAGGGAGCGCTCCGGTCCGGTCGCAACGATCCAGGCCGCCTTCATTTGGGGCAGGCCGGCAATCTTGCTCAGGCCGCTGACCACGAAGACCGGCACCCCCTCCAGCCCCGTCGCAAAACTCGCCGGCACCTTGCCAAACCCATAATCCAGGAACACCTCGTCCACGATCAGCGAAAGTCCGAACTCGCGGCACAGCCGCGCCAGCTCTTCCGCTTCCCACGCTTTCGTAAAGTGCCCGGTTGGGTTGTTGGGATGCACCAGCACAATCGCCCGAGTGGCCCGTGTAATCGCCCGGCGAAACCCCTCTGGATCGATCTGCCACCCGTAGTCATAAACCAGCGGCGCAGCCTTCAATCGCACATCATCCAGCCCTGCCAGGAAGTCAAACAGAGGATATCCCGGCTGCGGCACAAGGACCTCGTCTCCCGGATCGCAGAGCAGCCGAAACAGAAAACTGTAAGCCTCACTGGTGCTCGTGGTCAGCACAACCTGCTCGCGCGCAACTACGACCTCATGCACGGCATAGTAGGCACAAACCGCCTCGCGCGCCGCCGGGAGTCCCCGCGGCTGCGGATCGTAATCGAGAGCCCGCCCGTCACCCAGTGCCGCCAAAATCCCAGGGTCGTATTGAAAGCCGCATCGGGTCGGATTCGACGCGGTCAGGTCGGCAATCGGCAACCCCGCCTGCACACGCCGGCGATATGCCTTCGCCAGTTCGCTCTCCTCCGTATTCCAGTTCGTTCGTTGCGAAAATCGCATTTCTCTCCCGCCAAAATGTCCCTGCGAGTCAGCCCCCACGCAATGGGTCATGCACAATAGATACAGGCGTCCCACTCCACCATACACGGGCGTCCAATGGAGGCAATTTGGCTCTGCGCGCAGTCATCTTCGATTACGGAATGGTTTTAACGGGACAGCCCGATCAGGAAGCGCACGCCGCCATGGTTCGCCTCACCGGCCTCCCCGTGGATCGTTTCGAGAGCCTCTACTGGGCCGACCGCCACGCTTACGACGAAGGCAAGCTCACCGGCATCATGTTCTGGCAAAACATTGTGCGCGACGGCAAGCTGAACCTGGGTCAGGCTGAAATCGAAGAGCTGAACCGCCACGACGCCCGCATGTGGACCACCCAGAATCCCGCCATGCTCGCGTGGCAACTAGAGCTCAAGCAGCACGGCATTCTCACCGCCATCCTCTCCAACATGGGTGACTCCGTGCTCGCCAATATGAAGCGCGAATTTGACTGGCTGCCCCGCTTCGACGTGCTCGTCTGGAGCTACCAGCTCCACATGGCCAAGCCCGATCCCGCCATCTATCTCCACACCCTGCAAAAGCTCGGCACCCGCCCCGACGAAACCCTCTTCATCGACGACAAGCAGGTCAACATCGACGCCGCGCGCGATCTCGGCATGCCGGCAATCCTGTTCTCTACCGTCGAGCGCTTGCGTCTCGACCTCATCGCCGCAGGCCTCGACGCGGAACTCCCACTTCCCGCCTGAATCCGGCCCCGTTTCCCGCGCTTTCCTTCCATCTTGCAGCACAGCGGAACCATGGCCGCGTGGATTACACTTGCTTGCCATCGGCATTGCATTGAGAACTCAAGCGTTGAATAGCGGCTGCATGCCACATGCTTCAGCGAGTCCCAGCGATTGCTGAATCGGTACCAACAAGGGTCAGGGAGCCAAAGTGAAGTCCTTCAATTCAGGATCATCAGGATTTGCATGGTGCGCGCTCAAGTGCGCCGTGCTGGGTACCGCAGCTTTCGCGTTAGGCGCAACTCTTGCGCTGGCGCAAACTGTGCCGGTAGTTACAGGCGACGCCCGGGTCGACAAGCTGCTCAGCCAGATGACGCTCCAAGAAAAACTCACGCTCGTCCACGGCGCACAGGAAGACCAGGCCGTCTATCAGGGACAGGCGGGCTATCTCGCCGGCGTTCCGCGTCTCGGCATTCCGGGTCTCCGCTACGCCGATGGCCCTCCCGGCGTGCTCACCCGCCATCCTTCGCAAGGTGAAACGGCCACCATGGGCGTTGCCGCTACCTTCAGCCTACGTGATGCCGAGTTGAACGGCGTGGTCATCGGACGCGAAGCCCGCGCCCTTGGCATCGATGTCGCGCTGCAGCCCTTCGTCAACATCGATCGCGACCTTGAGTTCGGGCGCGGCTACAACACCTTTGGCGAAGATCCCTACCTCACCGGCCAAATCGGCGCTGCGGAAATCAAGGGCATTCAGGCGCAGCACGTCATGTCCCAGGTCAAACACTACGTCGCCTACGACTCCAACAGCGGCAGCACCGTCGTCGATGACCAGACCCTGCACGAGGTCTACGTCGCCCCCTTCGATGCCGCCGTCAAGGCCGGTGTCTCTTCCATCATGTGCTCGTACAACCGCATTAACGGAACCTTTGCTTGCGGCAATCCCGACACGCTGACGAAGATCCTGCGCGATCAAATCGGGTTCAAGGGCTTCGTCACCTCTGACTGGGGCGCCACGCACGCGGTCAACTTCATCAACGCCGGTCTCGACATGGAGATGCCCGGCGAGCCGCCCAAGAAAGGCGGTGGCTTCTCCATTCCCTCTTTCTTTGACGCGATGCCCGTACCTCCGCCTCCGCCGCCACACGCGATGGAAGACATGATGGCTATGTTCGGCAGTCACATCCCTGAAGAGCCGGCTCCGGCCCGCGAAGGCGCTGGCGACTTCGGCGTCAAGCTCAACCCTGAAAAGATGCCCCAGGCGCTCAAAGACGGAACCGTCAACGAAGCCGCCGTCACCCGCGCCGCCGGCCGCGTGCTGTATGAAATCGTCAGCTTCGGCTACATGGACGGCATGCAGAAGCACGACGTGACTGCCCAGGACATCGACGCCAACGCTAGAGTCATTGAGAAGACGGGTGAAGATGCCGCCGTGCTCCTCAAGAATGAAGGCGGCGCCCTGCCCCTCAAGCCCTCCGACCTTGATTCGGTCGTCCTCATCGGCCCCACAGCGGGCCAGGTTGACTCCATTGGTATCAACGGCGAGCGCTCTGTTGGGTTGCCGTGGCGCCAGGTAGGCCCGCTCGCCGCAATGAAACAAATCTCCGGCAACTCCGATATCCAGTTCGCCGTGAACGACGACATGACCGGGTCAACGGTCCCCGCCAGCGCACTGAGCCACGACGGACAGCCCGGCCTGGAGCGCACCGGTGCAGGCAACGCGCAAACTGACGCGCAGCTCAACTTCACCGGCGAAAATGCTCTGCCTCCCAACTCGACCGTCACATGGAAAGGCACTCTCACGCCGCCGCATGACGGCGAATATTGGATCTACCTCCAGGCGCTCGGCACCAACGCCACCATCTCGATCGACGGCAAGCGACTGGCCGCCACCGGTGCCTTCCAGGGCGGCGTCCACGGCGACATCCTGCAGGCCAACCAGGACAACGTGGTCCCCACTCCCGACGGCCTCGACAACGTGCGCCGCGCCGTTCAGCTCAACGCCGGTGCGCACGCCATCGAAATCAAGACCAGCCCCGACTCGTCGAACTCGCCTGTCCAGGTGCGCCTCAACTGGTACACCCCCGAGCAGCGCCAGTCCGACCACGACGCTGCCATTGCCGCCGCAAAGAATGCCAAGGTGGCCGTGGTCTTCCTCTGGACGCGTCTCGAGCCTGTGTTCGGCCTGCCCGGCGACCAGGACAAACTCGTTGACGAGGTCGCTGCCGTCAACCCCAATACCATCGTCGTTCTCAACACCAGCCAGCCTGTCGCGCTGCCCTGGGTCGACAAGGTCAAAGCGATTTTGGAAATGTGGTGGCCGGGCGATGAAGGCGGCATGTCCACGGCCAACCTGCTGCTGGGCAAGACAAGTCCCGCAGGCCGCCTGCCCATTACCTGGGGCAAGAGCCTTGCCGACTACCCCGCCACCGATCCCAAGCATCCCGAGCGCTCGCTTAAGGGAGTCGACGGCAAAACCACTTACAGCGAAGGCGTCAACGTTGGCTACCGCTGGTTCGACAAGGAAAAGATCGATCCCCTCTTTGCCTTTGGTCACGGCCTCAGCTACACCACCTTCGACTATTCCAACCTCAAGGTCGAAAGAGCTTCCGATGGCGGCCTCTACGTTCTGGTCAGCATCAAGAACACTGGTACCTTGGCCGGCGACGAAGTCCCGCAAGCCTACCTCGGTGCACCCGCCGACATTCCCGCGGGAGTCCAGTTCCCGGTGCGCGCTCTGGTCGCCTTCGACCGCGTTCACCTCGATCCGGGCGTAACCCGGACCGTCACTCTCCACGTCCCGCTGCGCCAGTTGCAGTACTGGTCCACCGCCGATACCAAGTGGGTCACCGCAACCGGCAAGCGCACCCTCAGCGTCGGCGCCTCCTCGCGCGACCTCCGCCTCAACGAAACCGTCGAGTCATTCTAAACACGTACCGACATTGGGTGCCCCCCTTCCTTCCGCGCCTTATGCGGAAGGGTGGGACTCCATCCATAGCCCGCACGCGACAATGCCGGAGCGCATGCTCCGGCATTGTCGTCTGACCCCTGTTCACTGACCACTGCTCACTGTTCCCTGATCCCTGACCCCTGCCTTTAAGACGCCATCCCCAGTCCCACCAGGTTGGCCGCCGCGATAATCACCAGCATGCCCGCCCACAGCAGCCGCAAGGGCCTGCCGCCGACGCCCTTCCACTCGCCCAGTGCCAGCCCGACAATTCCGCCGCACAATACGTAGATACTCATATGGAGCATCCAGTTCACAAACGATAAATGTTGCGGAATATTCGCCGCTCCCCATGCATAGAAGAAGAATTGCAAATACCACATGATCCCGCCCGTCGCGGCGAGCACTCCATTCTTCATCAGCGTCTCTCGCGGCTGACCCAGATCGGCGCGCAGCGAAAGCCTCTTGAGCGCCGCCAGCCGGATAAAGCAATAGCTCAGGTTGATCACCGCTCCACCGCCCATGATGATCACGTAGCTCGGCAGCGCCGCATACAGCGGATTCACACCAAGGTGCAGCGCCGCGGCCTCCATCGGCTTCGCCGCGTCAATAGCAAACGACATGCCCGACGAAAAAATCCCGCACATCACCGCCAGCAACAGTCCAAGCGTCAAATTGAATTCCTGAAGCTCGCCCTGCAGTTGCACCTCTTTTTGATGCCCGGCATAGGAGACAATCGACACTCCGATCAGCGCGACCAGGATGCCCGCCATCGTCAGCAATCCACCCCTCGTCGTGAAAAGCATCGCTGCCTGACCGTGCATGAGCGGCGGCACCAGCGTGCCCACAATGAGAGTCACACCGATGGCGACGCCTATCCCGAGCGACATGCCAAGGTGCCGCATGGTCAGGCCGTAACTCACGTTGCCCACGCCCCACATGGCGCCAAAGAGCGCCACCTTCAACAGCAGGTGCGGACCCATCGACGCATAGAACACGTGAAAATCGGGCAGCAGAATGAGACTCACGCTGATCGGCAGCAGAATCCACGAGAAGAGGCCCGCCACTGCCCACGTCGTCTCCCACGACCACTTCTTCACCTTCTCAATCGGCGCATAAAACGATGCCGCCATTCCCGCCCCAATCACGTGCCACCCAATCCCCGCGATGATCGACATGCTTTCTCCTTATCTCCCGTTCCCCGCGCACGCGATCCTCGCAGGTCCCTGCTCGATCCGCTTATCTAAACCTCGTCCCCTTACTTCAAGTCGACTGAAAAACGGTAACTCCCCGCCTCTAACTCGTAGCCGCTCTTCCCATCCAGAGTTACTGGCTTGGCTAACTTGCTTTCAGCCAATGGCGTTCCGCCCAACTTGTACTGAGAGGCGCTCTCCACGCTCAGCCACCCCGTTGTGTTCGCCGGAATGGTCACGCTCCAATCCGCCGCTGTTCCCTTCAGGGTCCAGCTTGACTTGATCAACCCATAACTCGAGGGGTAACTGAAATTCACGCTGCCCAACCGCGCATCGAATACCGGCTGCAGCACAACGGTGTGGAAGCCCGCATCCAGCGGAGTCGCGTCCACTCCCGCCGCATAGCGATAGATCCAGTCGGCCACCGCACCATACGCGTAGTGGTTATACGAATTCATGCTCGGATCGCCCATCATCTGGTCGCCGTTCCACCGCTCCCACGTGGTCGTCGCCCCATGCTCCACCAGGTAACCCCATGAAGGATACGCAGTGTTCAAGAGCAATCTGTAAGCGAGATCCGCATGCCCCGTCTTTGTCAGTTCCTCGAGTAGATAGGGAGTTCCCAGAAAACCCGTGGACAGGAGCCCGTGATTGCCTTCAATCTTGGCTACAAGTTTCGCGGCGACGGCCGCGCGCTGTTCTTCCGGCACGAGATTCATATGCAGCGTTAGCACGTATCCCGTCTGCGTGTCGCCGCCCTTGCTCTTCGCATCGGGATTGTTGATCTGCCCAAACGCTGAAGGGCTATTGTCCGCACCGGCAACGTATCCGTCGTCGTGCACAAACTGCTTCGCAAACGCGGCGCGAATCTTCTCAAACTGCTCCGCATATTTTTGCTCGTCTGCTGAGCGGCCCGTAGCATGGGCCATCTCGCGCATCAACGTCACGTTGTATGCCCATGAGGCCGTAGCAATCAGGGTCTGGTCTGTCTTGCCTTCCGGCGAAAGCCAGTCGCCAAACGGAGTTCCCGATAAGTTCTTCCACAATCCATCGGGATTGGCCGCCTCGATCGCCGCGAGATACTTCTCCATCGCTTCCCAGTTCTGGTCGACGACCTTGGTATCGCCGTTCTGCAGCCATGAGGTCCACGGAATAATCACCCCCGCGTCGCTCCATCCGGCCCCAGTGCCCATGTTTTCCTTGGCCGTGCCCGGCGCATAGATTCCGTAGATCGGCGTTCCTGCCTGCGTCCCACGTATATCGGCCGTATACTTGCGCGTGAACGCCGCGAGATTCATGTTGTAACTCGCCGTACGCCAGAAGACCTGTGCATCGGCCATCCATCCCAGCCGCTCGTCGCGCTGCGGGCAATCCGTCGGCACGCTCATGAAATTCGCGCGCTGACCCCACACGATGTTGCTCCACAGCTTGTTGATGATCTGGTTGCCCGCTGATAGCTTTGCGGCAAACGGCGCATCCGTGTGGAACACCACCGCCGTCACAGCGTCTTTGCCCGGCGCCGTAGGAAGCCCCGTCAGTTCCGCGTAGCGATAGCCATGATAGGTAAACTGCGGCGTAAACTCCTCCACGCCTTTGCCGCTCAGCGTGAAGTAATCCGTCACCTTCGCCGTACGCATGTTATCCAGGTAGACCGTTCCGTCCGCGTTCAGAATCTCCGCAAACCGCAGCCGCACCTTCGTGCCCGCGGGCCCCTCCACGCGGACGCGCTCCACGCCTGCCTGGTTCTGCCCGAAGTCGTATACATACACGCCCGGCTTTGGTTGCGTCAGCGCCACCGCCGCCAACGTCCGCTCCACGCGAATCGGCGGATACTGCTGCGACTCGATCGCCGCCGGCTTGGGCTCAATCGCGATCACGCTCTTCCATTTGCTCGCATCGAATTGCGCCGTATCCCACCCAGGCTGACTGCGCCGCGCGTCCTGGCTTTCGCCGTCGTACAACTCCGAGTGCAGAATGTACGACGTATCAGCCATCCAATCGTCGCCCGTCGTCACCCATTCCACGCTGCCGTCCAGGTGCTCAATGCGCAATTGCGCCCGAAGCGCCGGGGGCGTGTCACCATAGTTATTCGGCTGCTGGAACCACTCCAGCGGCGTCTCATACCATCCCGGCGCCAGCAGCGCGCCAATCGCATTCTTCCCGTTCGCCACCAGCGCGGTCACGTCGTAGGTCTGGTACATCACGCGCTCGCGATAGTCCGTCCATCCCGGCGCCATCACGTCTTCGCTCACGCGCTTGCCATTGAGGAAAATCTCATAAGTGCCCAATGCCGTCGAATAAAGCCGCGCCGACTTCACCGGACTGTTCACCGCAAACGCGTGCCGCAGTGACTTCACCGAGTCGGGAATCCAGGGATGTCCCAGCGGAGCAGCGTCCGATCCGGAATTCGGTGCCCACTCAAGCGCCGCCTTCCAGCCCGCGTCGTCAAAGCCCTTCTGCTGCCACCCTTCCGCCGCATGAATCGCGCTCTTAAACGAGGTGTCGCTCGCAAAGGCCGCCGTGGTTCCGTCTGCGTACTCCACCACCAGCGTCGCAATCAACGGCGGAGCGTCCTCGATCGACATCCCATTGGGATTGTCAAGGTAATGCACCGCCTCAATGGCGATCGCGTTGGCGCCGCTGCCGAGCTTGCTGGTTACGTCCGCACTCACAAACTTCTTCCACGGCATCTGCTTGTAAGGCGGAAACGGATTCGCCGTGAGTACCCGCGCCCCATTCACCCACGCCGATACGGTGTCCTGTCCCGTCGCATACAAGGTTGCATGGCGCACCGGCTTCTCCAGGTTGACCGTTGTACGGTAGGCGAGCTGCTGCGTTGCCCCTTTCTCCGCCGCCAGCGCCTTCGCATCCGGGCTCGTGATCCACATGGCCGGCGCATTCCGTACCGCGGCCTCTTCTGCCGTCTCGTAGCCGATCCATCCTGCATGCCATGCATCTTGACTGAGCAGTCCCGTCTCCCACCACCCAATCTCGCTCTCCGGATACGCCTTCCCTGCCGCGTCCCACACCTCCACCCGCCAGAAGTAGCGCTTGCTCGGCTCGACCGCAGGGCCGCCGTACTTCACATTCAGCGACTGCGCTCCTTCAATGCGCCCGCTGTCCCATACGTCGGCGTGGCCCTTCTGCAGCTGGTCCTCGCTCGAGGCCACCTGGACCTCGTAGGCCGTCTGCTTCGCTCCTCGTGCCGGGTCCTGCAATTGCCATGAGAAGAGCGGCGCTGGATCGTCCATTCCAAGAGGCGTCTTCAGATTGTCCACGCGCAGTTCGACCGGCCCTGCCGCCGCCCGTGCCGCCATCGTCGCCATCGCCGACACCATCAACATCAGTCCACACGCAATCTTTTTGACACCGTGCCCCATGGCCTTCTCCCTTATTTCAGTTCGATTGAACCTGCCCATTGTCCAGCATGAATCCACCTTTGCGGAACCCGCGGCATTTCCTGAAAATTTCAAAAAGATGCTGCGCCATCCAGGCCCGGTTCACAAGCATCCGACCCGCCTGCCCGCGCGCGGAACAATGGCCCAATTTTGCTCGATGCTTTTCCCAAATGAAAAAGTTTCAGGCTAGAACCTTATGCAAGCCCCCATGGCTTTGTCAAAGGCAGCTCGCTCCCTCGCATCGGCCGCTCGCGCATTCTCACAATCCGCTGCCCGTTCGCCCGTTACACTCTATCCATGGGCCCCCGCCTCTTTGTCGCCACCACCAGTCAGGGCAAGCTGCGCGACTTCCGTGCTGCCGCCGAGGCCTATTCAGTCGTTCTCGACCTCGTGCCCGGCCTCGACTCGATTCCAGTCCCCGAAGAGGATGGTGCTACCTTTGCCGCCAACGCCATGATCAAGGCCGCCCATTACTCCCGCTACGTTCCCGGCGAGTTGGTCCTGGCCGACGACTCGGGCCTCGAAGTAGACGCCCTGGGCGGTGCTCCAGGCGTGCGCTCCGCCCGCTTTGCCGCTGACGCCGGCCTCGTCGATTCGCCCGACGCCAATGACAACACCGACGTGTGGAATAACATGCTGCTCCTGCAGCGCCTTGCTTCTGTTCCCGCGCCGAAGCGGACGGCTCGCTATCGCTGCGTCCTGGTCGCCGCGCGCGACGGTCATCTCATCCAGACCGCCGAAGGCACCGTCGAAGGGCTCATCCTTGAAGCCCCGCGCGGCACTGGCGGCTTTGGCTACGATCCGCTCTTCTATTTGCCTGAGATTGACCGCAGCATGGCCGAACTGGATCTCGAAGCCAAGCTTTCGCTCAGCCACCGGGGGCGCGCGCTCGAGGGTCTTTTGCCCATGCTTCACGTCTGAAACCTGCGGGGCCAAGGCCTGATCAGCAATCCAAATCATCCGGCTGCTATTCGATTGCCTTGTACAGCGCTGACCGAATCGCAATTCAAAATCGTTGAAATGTAAGGCTGAAGATCCTTTTCGGCTTGGTTTCTCGAAGTGTGGGAGGCTCGGGGGCTGCGCCGTCTTAAATACCGCTGCTCGCCTTGACGCATGTGATACGCGACACGAATAATGCTATAGGTACTCGCTGAAAAAGCCTCTTCTGCTCAAGGCGATAAGCCTCGACCCACAGCCTCTTAGGAGCCGCAACTCGCATGGCAACTGCTCAACATCCTTCCACGCCCACCCTGCATCCGGGCGTCCAGCCGCTGCGCGCCGGGCAGGGACACTCCTTCTTCTGGCACAAGCTGCACTCGCTGTTGGGCGTTATTCCCATCGGAGCCTTCCTGCTCGAGCATCTTCTGTCGAACTTCGAGGCGCTCAAAGGGCCGGCTGCTTACGGAGCGCAGGTCAAGTTCCTCAACAGCTTACCCCTGGTGCGCGTGCTTGAGTGGGTGTTCATCTTCCTGCCCATCCTCTATCACGGCATCTACGGTGTATACATCTGGCTGCGCGGCAAATCCAACGTGATCTATTACCCCTGGGCCGGCAACTGGATGTACGTGGCTCAGCGCTATACCGGCCTCATCGCCTTCGCCTACATCGTGCAGCATGTTCTCCGCCAGCGCTTCATGGGTATCAGCCTGCCGGAGCACCCCTACGCCGCCTTCGCCAAGGTACAGCATGAGCTCGCGAGTCCATGGATGCTCGCTATCTACGTCATCGCCATGATTGCAGTCTGCTGGCACTTCGCCTATGGCATCTGGCTCTTTGCCGCCAAGTGGGGCATCACTCCCGGAGCCACCGCCCGCAAGCGCTTCGGCTATGTCTGCGCCGCGCTCGGCATCCTGCTCGCGTTCATGGGCATCGCCAGCATATGGGCCTTCGTTGGAGGCAAGTACCCTAATGCATCGGACAATCCGGCGCCTGCCGTCTCGCAACGCATTGCGCCGGCTCACTCTGGAGATTTCTTGATCTGAAACGCTCTTGGCTGGGTGCCCCAGGTCTCGTCCACCGCGGCGAAAGACCTGGGAAAGCACGAATGAAAGGACTCGATACTCAATGGCATCACCCCGCATCATCGTGGTTGGCGGAGGCCTCGCCGGGCTCGCAGCCGTTATCAAGATCGCCGAAGCAGGCGGCACCGTAGACCTCTTTTCCATCGTCCCGGTCAAGCGCTCCCACTCGGTCTGCGCGCAGGGCGGCATCAACGCCGCCAAAAACCTGAAGGGCGAAGGCGACACCACGTGGAAGCACTTCGACGACACCATCTACGGCGGTGACTTCCTCGCCAACCAGACGCCCGTCAAAGCCATGTGCGAAGCAGCCCCCGGCATCATCGACCTGCTTGACCGCATGGGCGTACCTTTCAATCGCACCCCTGAAGGGCTACTCGACTTCCGCCGCTTTGGCGGCACGCTCTACAACCGCACCGCCTTTGCCGGAGCCACCACCGGCCAGCAATTGCTTTACGCCCTCGACGAGCAGGTCCGCCGCCACGAGTCCGACGGCAAAGTGACGAAGTATGAAGGCTGGGAATTTCTCTCTGCAGTGATCGACTCGAACGGCCACGCCCGCGGCATCACGGCCCTCGACCTGCGCACCATGGAACTCCGCTCCTTCCCCGCCGACGCCGTCATCCTCGCAACCGGTGGCATCGGCGCCATATTCGGCAAGAGCACCAACTCCGTCGTGTGCACCGGCTCTGCGCAGTCAGCCATCTTTCAGCAGGGCGCCTTTTACGCCAATGGCGAATTCATCCAGGTTCACCCCACCTCCATCCCCGGCGAGGACAAGCTGCGCCTCATGTCCGAGTCGGCTCGCGGCGAGGGCGGCCGCGTCTGGGTGCCGCGCACCGTCGGCGACAAACGCCCCTTCAAGCAGATTCCCGAGTCAGAGCGCTGGTACTTTCTTGAGGAGTGGTATCCCAAGTACGGCAACCTTGTTCCTCGCGACGTGGCCACCCGCGCCATTCACCGTGTCGTCTACGAGTACCACCTCGGCATCGACGATCAGCCCATGGTCTACCTCGACCTGACCCACATCGACCGCGCCACGCTGGACCGCAAGCTCGGTGGCATCCTCGACATTTATGAGAAGTTCGTGGGCGACGATCCGCACGACGTGCCAATGAAGATCTTTCCCGGTATGCATTACACGATGGGCGGCCTCTGGGTCGACTTCAACCAGATGACCAACATCCCCGGCATCTTTGCGTGCGGCGAGTGCGAATACCAGTACCACGGCGCCAATCGCCTCGGCGCCAACTCTCTCGTCAGTTGCATCTTCGGCGGATTTCAGGCCGGACCCAACGCGCTCAACTACGCCAAGAACGTTCCCGCCATTGAGGGCGATGGCGGACATGCTGCTGAGATCGCCCGCCAGGCCGCGATCAACAACAAGCTGCTCAATAACCAGGGAACAGAAAACCCATTCAGGCTTTGGCGGGAACTCGGCGCAACCATGACCAAGCACGCCACCGTCATTCGCTACAACGACGGACTCAAACAGGCCGATGAAAAAATCGTCGAACTGCTCGAGCGCTATAAGCAGGTGAACCTGAGCGACAAGAGCCAGTGGGCCAATACCAGCTTCGCCTTTGCCCGGCAGCTTTATAACATGCTCGAACTCTCGCGGGTGGTCGTCCAGGGCGCAATTCTGCGCGATGAATCTCGCGGCGCACACTACAAGCCCGACTTCCCCGACCGCAACGACGAACAATTCCTGAAGACCACGAAGGCCGGCTTCACCGGCGATCCGTCCGGCCCTCATTTTGAATTCGAAGATGTCGACACGCAGTTCATCAAGCCGCGCCCGCGAGTGAAAAAGCCCCCGAACTCAGCACGAAAGGGATCATGGCAACCAAAACCTTAGCCTTCGAACTCAAGCGCTAGGCAAACCCCGATGCGCCCGCTGTATGGGAAAAATTCGAGCTTGAGTGGCGTCCCGGCATGAACGTCATCTCCGCCATGATGGAGATCGCCGCCAACCCCGTCACCGCCGACGGCCGCCCTACTACGCCCATCACCTACGACTCCAATTGCCTTGAAGAAATCTGCGGCTCCTGCGCCATGAGAATCAATGGCAAAGCCCGCATGGCGTGTTCCGCGCTCGTCGAACACTTCGAGCAGCCGATTCGCGTCGAGCCGCTCTCAAAGTTCCCCCTCGTCCGCGATCTGCAGGTCGACCGCTCCGTGCTCTTTGAAAATCTCAAAGCCGTCAAGGCGTGGGTGCCTCTCGACGGCACCTACGACCTCGGCTCCGGCCCGCGCGTTTTCCCCCAGGAACAGGAAGCCAATTACCCACTCTCCAACTGCATCAGTTGCTGCTGCTGCATGGAGGTCTGCCCGCAGTTCAATGACTTGACGGGCTTCGTCGGCGCCGCCACTATCGCCCAGGTCAAGCTCTTCAACAACCACCCCACCGGCAAGGTCCTCAAGGAGGAGCGCCTCCGCGCCCTCGCCGGCGACGGCGGCATCCAGGAGTGCGGCTACGCCCAAAACTGCGTCGAAGTTTGCCCCAAAGAGATTCCGCTCACCAACGCCATCTCCGACGTAAGCCGCGACGTCCTCCTCCAGGAAGCCAAAGACTTCCTCCGCGGATAATTCGGTTCCGATCAATGAATGGGTGCCCCAGGTCCCGATTTTGGGACCTGGGAAAGCGGGAATGTGTCGCGGCGCGGCTGCAGCCACGCGTCTCAGATCAAATGGATTGTCATCCTGAGGGAGACATGTCGCGCATTTTGCGACATATGGAGTCGAAGGACCTGCATTGGGGGATGCCGGACAATTTACGAATGGCAATTCGGCATACGATCTCATGAGTTCAGCCGCCGGGTGCCCCATCCTTGCGACTTCTTTCTGTCGCAAGGGTGGGATCCACGAACCTCAACCAATCACGCCCTACATCCCCGGATAGAACCCCGCAATCCATCCCTGCAGCAGCGCCGGGAAGCAACCCAGCACCACAACTGCAGCGGCCACCACGAGCAGCACTCCCAACGTTGCCGGATGCGCCGTAATGGGCGTCTCATCGACGGCTTCCATCACGTACACCCGCTTCAGCACCTGCAAATAGTAGTAGAGCGACACCGCGCTCATCGCCACCGCCAGAATCACAAGCCCCAGCCCGGCACCTGTGGGGTAGACCGCTAACACCGCCGCAAACAAATTGAACTTGGCCCAGAAACCTACCAGCGGCGGAATCCCCGCCAGCGACAGGAACAACACCAGCAGCACCGCCGCCAGCATCGGATTGCGTTTATGCAATCCAAGGAACGCCTCCATCCGGTCGCTCCCCATTGCCCGCTCCACTATCCCTACCGCGCCGAACGCGCCCACCGTCGTCAGCCCGTAGGTGAGGATGTAATACAGAATCGCCTCCGCGCTCCGCGGCGAATACGACAAGAACGCCAGACCCAGCAGAATGTATCCGGCATGCGCAATCGCCGAGTAGGCCAGCAACCTGCGAACGCTCGACTGCGCCAGTGCCGCCAGGTTCCCCAGCACCATCGATGACGCCGCCAGAATCATCAGGATCAGCATCCAGACCCAGCGAAACCCCAGGTAAACCGGCGGCGCAGGCGTGAGGCGAACCTGTACCTCAACTTGAGCGATAACATGCCCGCCGTCGAATACGTGCCACGCCGCCGTGCCAATCGAAATCAGCAGCGCAAAGCTTGCCACCTTCGACACCGAGGCGATGAACGCCGCTCCCGGCGCGGGTGCGCCTTCATAGGTGTCCGGCGCCCATAGATGAAACGGCGCCGCCGCCACCTTGAAACCCAGCCCCGCCGCAATCATCACCGCGGCGACATAGACGAGCGGGGCCGCATGGAACGCGTTCGACCCGTACATCGCTACCATGATCCGGTGAAGATTCGTCGATCCCGCAATCCCATATAGATAGCTGAACCCGAACAACAGAAACGCCGCCGACATGCCACCGAACAGGTAATACTTGATCGCCGCTTCAGCGCTCTTGCCCGATCGCTTCGCAAACGCCGTGAGGATATAGAGCCCCAGGCTCAGCAGTTCAAGCCCAATGAAAATCACCAGCAAATCCTGCGCTGCGGCGATCACGAGGCCGCCCGTCGCCGCCATCAGCACCACGGCCACAAACTCGCCCACATGCCGCGTGAAATCGGAATCGATCAGGAGTAACAGCGTGAGCGCCGTCAGCACCAGGATCCCAACCTGTGCCACGACCGTCGATCCGCCCACCGCAAGCAGTAGGTCGTCGCCCCCCGGATAGCCGAGCCCGCCTTGTATTTGGATCGGAATGGCCAGGATCGCCGCACCGCATCCAACTACGCCGAGCATCGCCGCAACCGCCGCTCGCACGTGCAATGCAGACTTGCGCAGCAGGCCCAGATCCACCAGCAACACCACAAGCGCCGCAACTTCAAGGGCCGTCTCCGGCAATGTCAGGCGGAAGAGCTCTGCGTAGTTCATTGCACCCCTCCCGCAAGCAGTGCCTTCACGGCCGGCTCAATCGCATCCAGCAAAACCCGCGGGTAAAGCCCCACCGCCAGGCTCGCGCCCGCCAGCAGCACCACACCCGTAATCTCCGGCCATGTGATCGCCGCCAAGTGGTGCACATGCTCCTGCTCCATCACGTGCGCGCTCGGCAGCACATCGCTGAAGAAGGCTTTCTGCAGCGCGCGCCATGTATACGCAACGCCCACCACGATCCCGACGCCGGCCGCCATCGTCCACCACGGCTTCGCGATCCATGCGCCCACCAGCACTTGCAACTCGGCCACAAACCCTGAGAAGCCTGGCAGCCCCATCGACGCCATGCCCGCAATCACAAAGGCCCACGCCGCAAACGGCATCCGTTTTGACAAATGCATCGTCTCGAGTTCAGCCAACTGCCGCGTATGCGTTCGCTCATACACAATGCGCCCTACAATCGCGAAGAGCAGTCCCGCGATGATGCCGTGAGAAAACATCTGCAGCACCGCGCCCGTCATGCCGATCTGGTTCAGCGTCATCAGACCCAGTAGCACAAACCCCATGTGGCTCACGCTCGAGTAGCCGATGACAAATTTGAAATCCGTCTGCACCAGCGCCACCAGCGCGCCATACACAATCCCGATCACCGCCAACAGCGCAAACACGTCGCGCCACGAGCCAAGGCCGATGAACGAAAATTCCCACGGGTCCATGCCACGCGGAAACAGCGACATCGCCACCCGCAAACATCCGTACGCGCCCAACTTCATCACCACACCGGCGAGTAGCATTGAAGCGGCCGTCGGCGCCGCCACGTGGCCTGTTGGCGCCCATGTGTGAAATGGCCACATGCCCGCTAGAATCGCAAATCCCGTGAACACCAGCGGGAAGAACCACATCTGAAAGCTTACCGGCAGTCCCGCACGTGCGAGGTCCACGAGCCCCGTCGAGTGGCTGCCCGACGTCGCATAAGCGGCCAGCAGTCCGATCAGCACCATCGCCGAGCCCACAAAGGAATAAAGAGCCAGCTTCATCGCCCCGTATTCGCGCCGCGTCGAGCCCCAGATCGAAATCAGGAAGTACTTCGGTACGATTGCAATCTCGTAGAACACAAACAGCAAAAACAAATCAAAGCTGAGAAAGACGCCGTAGACGCCGCCAATCAGTGCCAGGTAAAACGCGAAGAACTCATTGGTGCGCCCTTCGATGTTCCAGCTGAACAGCACGCCCGCAACCGCCGCCAGTCCCGTCAGCAGCACCAGCACCAGGCTGATGCCGTCCGCCGCCAGCACAAAGCGAATCCCCATCGACGGCACCCATGGCAGGTCGACAATCGTCTTCAAGGCAAAGTGATTCGGCGCACCCGCTGCGAAGCCCAGCACCGCCAGCACCAGGCCGGCGACTGACACCGCGAGCGCCAGCCAGCGCGACAGCGCGGCGTTGCCCTTGGGCAGCAGAGCCTGCACCAGCGCACCGGCAAACGAGAGATAGATCGTCCAGGCCAACATTACTTAAAATCTCCAGTGCGCCAGCAGGTACTCGACCGTTGGGTTCACGCTGCCCACGATCAGTTGAGGCATCAATCCGATCAGCAGCATCAGCCCGATCACCGGGGCCATCGCCAACCGCTCGCCGCCATGCAAGTCAGGGAAGCTGGCCCACTTTTCCGGCACCGGCCCCGTGAACACCTTCTGGATCACCGTCAGAATCACTGCCGCCGTCACCAGCAAACCAAGAACCGAAACCGTCGCCGCCACCCACGCCAGCGGAAAGACGCCGCGGAAGATCAGAAACTCGCCTACAAATCCATTCAGCCCCGGCAGTCCCAGTGACGAGAACAGCACAATCCCCATCAGCCCCGCCATCACTGGCGCCGGCTTGCGCAATCCGCCAAAGTCGTCGATGCCGCGATGCCCGCCGGTCCGCTCCTGGATCATCGCCACAACCCAGAACAGCGCCGCCGCCGTAATGCCGTGGTTAAACATTTGCAGAATCACGCCATTCAGCGCCGCAGCCTGGCTGGCCTGCACCGCCGCGTCCGCCGCGGGAACCGCCAAAGCAAAAATGCCCAGCATGCAATAGCCCAGGTGATTCACAGAGGAGTAGGCAAACACGCGCTTCAAATCCTTCTGCGCCGCAGCGGCCCACGCGCCCATCACCACCGTCGCCACCGCAAGCACCAGCAGCGGCGTGCGCATCTGCGCAATCTGGTGCCCGAAGATTGGCAACGCGATGCGCAGCAATCCATACACGCCCATCTTTGACATCGCGCCGGTCAGCAGCATCGTTACCGGCGAAGGCGCCTCAGCGTAAGCCGCGGGCAGCCAGGTGTGAAACGGAATCAACGGCACCTTGACAGCGAATCCAGCCAGCACTCCGATCGCCAGCCATCGCATCACCGGGCCACCCAGCACGGTCGCGCCCAAATGCGCCGTAACCGCCGGCTCCAGCACCCCCGACGAGGCCATCTGCGCCAGTTGTCCAAAATCCATGTTGCCGGTCGACAGAAACACTGCCAGGAATGCCACTAAGAGCGCCACCGATCCAGCCATGGTGTAGACGAAGAACTGCGTTGCCGCCGGCCCGCGCTTCGGCCCACCCCACAACTTGATCAGGAAGAACGCCGGAATCAGGCTCAGCTCCCAGAACAAGAACCAGTGAAAGAAATTCAGCGCCGTAAACGACCCGAACAGCCCCGACTCCAATATCAGCACCAGCGCAAAAAAAAGTCCTGGCTGATGATGCGCCCGGTGCGCCGCATCCACCGACATCAGCGTCACAATGGCCGACAGCACCAGCATCAGGGCGCCCAGCCCGTCGACGCCCAGGTGATACTCAATGCCCAGTGATGGCGCCCACGCAGCGCGTTCCACCAGGCCGATGCTTCCATCGGTGGGGAGCTTCGTCCACACAACCAGGGCCAACGCCAGCCCCGCCAACGCTGTCACAATCGCCACGCTGCGCGCATGCCGGCCTGAAAAGAGTGCAATCGCCGCTCCCACCAGGGGCAGCACAGTCAACAGCGTCAATACAGGAATTCCGTTCATCCCCGGCTGCTCCAGATCAGTATCGCGGCCAGCACCACCACTGCCAGCGCCAGCAGTCGCAGATACGTCTGCACCCGCCCGGTTTGTACCCGCGCCAACAGCCCGCCACCCGAGGCCAGTTCTTCGCAGCTCTTGTCAAAGCCGCCGTCCACCCAGTACACATCGAGCAGCCGGTTCAACTGCGCCCATCCGCGGAAGGCCCATGCCACGCCGCTCACCAGCCCGCCCCATATGCGGCGGTCCATCCAGTCCGCAACCTTGGCCCACCACTCGTAAAACGCGATCACCGTCGCACCATAAAACTCATCTACATAAAACTTGTCGCGCAGCACCACCCATACCGGCGGAAGCGCTTTCTCAAGAGCATCCGGCTCTTCAGGCGCGGGCGACTTGTCTCCATAAATCAACCAGCCCAACCCCAGCCCCGCAAATACCACCAGCGACGAAATCCCCATCAGCGTGATCAGGCCCGGCTCGCCAAAGGCCGCCAGGTTGAAGCTCACAGGCTCGTTCCCCAGGAATCCCTTGAACCACGACCACGCCGGTGTCCCGATCGCGCCCAGAGCTATCGCAAAAAACGCCAGCGCCACCAGCGGCGTTGTCATTACGCGCGGGCTTTCATGCGGATGCCCGTGGCCCCGCCACGTCCCGAAAAATACATAGCTCACCTGCCGCGTCATATAGAACGCCGTCAGCAGTGCGCCAAAAACAAGAAGATAAAACGGTCCTGCGCCAATCCTGATTGTGCTCGCAAGCTTCGCCGCTTCAAGAATTCCGTCCTTGCTCCAGAACCCCGAGAACAGCAGCGGAAACCCGCACAGCGCCAGCATGCCGATCGCATACGTCAGAAACGTCACCGGCATGAACTTCCGCAGCCCGCCCATCCGCCGCACATCCTGCTCTTCATGCGTGCCGTGAATCACCGAGCCCGCGCCCATGAACAGCAGCGACTTGAAAAATGCATGCGTAATCAGGTGGAACATGCCCACCGCCACGCCGCCCATCCCCAGGCCTGCCATCATGTAGCCGAGCTGCGATACCGTTGAATACGCAAGAATGCGTTTGATGTCGTTCTGCGCGATCGCAATCAGCGCCGCAAACACCGCTGTCAGCGAACCGACCCAGGTCACAACCATCAGCGCCGGCGTCGTTCCGCCCGCGGGCATCCCGGTCTGCATCAGCGGATACACGCGCGCAATCAGGTACACGCCCGCCGCCACCATCGTCGCCGCGTGAATGAGCGCCGACACCGGCGTCGGACCTTCCATCGCGTCCGGCAGCCACACATGCAGCGGAAACTGTCCGCTCTTGCCCGCCGCTCCAGCAAAAATCAACAGTCCGATTGCGCTTGCCGC
>OCTA010000841.1_pt1 | contig 28615 bp, 24 predicted proteins | sample 1538991 | NCBI WGS metagenome assembly OCTA01 (sample SAMEA3539302, study PRJEB22396) | soil metagenome | biome: tundra; feature: field; material: soil | place: USA | collected 2010-05 | depth 0.15 m | reverse complement strand
AAACACAAAACCACAAGCTGTAGTGGTCACTGTACTCAGGCAGCTACCCCACTTTCATTAAATATGTGAGCTAGATTATGGCGAACATACTTAACAAGCACAAACAAATCGCGGTGGTTGCTGCTTTGGCGGAGGGATCGAGTATCAGGTCTGTTGAGCGCATGACAGGCATCCACCGCGATACCATCATGCGCCTCGGCGTGAAGGTCGGGCAGAGTTGCACGGATCTCATGGACATTACCATGCGCGATCTGCCCTGCACGCGCCTAGAGATGGACGAAATCTGGGGATTCGTTGGCAAGAAAGAAAAACACGTCAAGCCGGAAGATCCTCCAGAGCTAGGCAGTGTCTGGACCTTCTGCGTTATCGACGCCGACACGAAGCTGGTTCCGGCCTTCCGTGTCGGAGAGCGCGATTCATTAACGGCCGATGCCTTTCTGGACGACGTGGCCAGCCGGATGAAGAATCGCGTCCAGGTCTCTACCGACGGCCTCAAAGCTTATATTGAGGCTGTCGAAAAGGCTTTTGGCGGCGATGCCGACTACGGGCAGATCGTCAAAGTCTACGGTACTGAAGCAGTCAAAGATCATCGACGCTACAGCGCGCCGGAATTTGTCTCGGCCCAGAAGGTGGTCATTTCTGGCCAGCCGGCAATCGATCTGATCTCCACCAGCTATGTCGAGCGGCTCAACGCCACGACTCGCCTTCATATGCGTCGTCTGACTAGGCTGACTTTGGCATTCAGCAAAAAGAGAGAGAACTTCAAAGCAGCCATTGGCCTTCATTTCGCCTACTACAACTTCGTAAAGTCGCATCACACGCTGCGCTGCACTCCGGCCATGGCAGCCGGCGTTGTCCCCACTTTTTGGACTGTTGGGGATTTGGTGGAGGCGGCGAGATGAGTTACATCGAGGAACTCAAGGACGTAATCCACAAGCTGCACGGCGTGGAATCCAGCCACCTCGAAAGCGTTCCAGTCACAGAGACTTTCAACGGTCAAACCGTCTGGGACGGGATTGTAGAAGTTTTTCAACTGCATGGCCACTCCAAGGCCGACACTGCCTATGCCTGGTCTCACTCTACAGATGATCAGGCGACCCCGATCCGCCACATCACGGTGCTGCATCTAGGGCCGGTGATCTCAGCCGAGACCGCGGTTCGAGCTGCCATCTTGCAAGAATTCAGAGCCAATGCCGAAGCCTAAACCCCAAAAAGTAGGGCGCCCCATGCTCGCCAAGGGCGAGGCGAAGGGCAAAATTGTCCCTGTCAGGCTAGACGCAGACGATTACAAAATTGTGACAGCTGCGGCCAAAGCAGGGGATCAGACCCTTTCAGCCTGGATTCGGCATACTCTGAGGACGGCGGCTGAGCAACAAATGTTTGACGGCACACTGCACAAAGCCATGAGAATCATCCTATTGGAGCGTGAAACCTACACGGCTACCACCGAGGAATTAGGCGTAGAGATTGAACGGCGGAGCCTCTACACGCGGAAAGATGGTAATGCGACAAGGGCGAAGCAGATCAACGCGAGAGTTAGGAAATACCCTGAGTTGTTTGAGTTCTCAGGACCCGGAGTGGTACATCTTATCGGCTAGAATCGCATGTATTGTTCTCTAAAACCATTGTAATGAGCTTGATTTAGGCTCGACCGAGCACCAAATAGTCGCTTGACAATGCCTGTTGCGTTTATTTCGTTTATTTCGTATAGTTCTTTTACGGTAGTGATTTTCGATTTGGAGGATTCCTATGACAACCTCTGTAGCTGATCCTGTTTTTCTTCCCCCTTCCCAAAAGGCACAGGTTCATGCCCTGCACGAACTGCTTAGCCGTGAGGGACGTGCTCGCCTTGTTGGTAAAGGAGGAGAGCCAGCCATTGAACTACCGGATGCAGTCTATGGTCTCCTACTCCGCATCCTTGCCCGAATGCAGGAAGGGAAGGCCATTTCGATTGTGCCCGTGATGCAAGACCTTACCACACAACAGGCGGCAACCTTAATTGGTGTTTCGAGGCCCTACTTCGTGCGACTTCTGGAAGCCGGCAAGCTGCCTTTTCACCTTACTGGCACGCACCGGCGCGTCTACCTGAACGACTTAATGGCCTATAAGCAGCGGCGCGACCATGAACGGCATGAGGCTCTCGACCGCATGGCTCAGGAAGCCGAACGATTGGGTATCTACGATCAAGTTCTGGTGCCTGAACCATGATCTCTGGCTACCAGGTTGTTCTCGATGCATGCGTCCTCGTTAATGCCGCACTCCGTGACACACTTCTAAGGCTCGCCGAGCCACCCCAACTTTATCTACCGCGATGGTCCAACGACATCATGCTGGAAACCACTCGCACACTCGAGACAAAGTTGGGGTTAACGCCAGAGCAAACTGTTCATTTGCGGGACGAATTAAAAGCGCATTTTGCTGATGCTTGGGTAGAGGGCTACGAAACCCTAATTCCGGCGATGGGCAACGACGCGAAAGACCGTCACGTTTTAGCAGCTGCCGTTCGCAGTGGATCTCAGACGATCGTCACCTTCAACCTGAAGCATTTTCCCGTAGATGCACTTGAGCCATGGAATGTCGAGGCACAGAGTCCCGATGAGTTCCTAATTCATCAGTTTCATCTGGAACCAGGAGTGGTGGCAGAAAAGATCAATGAGCAGGCAGCACGACATGGAGGATTGGATCGGCTGCTCGCCATTCACAATAAGACCGTTCCGAAGTTCGTCGCTTTGCTACGCAAAAGACCTGAATGAGGAATTTTTTCGACCTACACAGGTTTCTCTACCCGCAATACTTGACCTAAGCATGTTGAAAACTACCATAGCCCTTCGTCCAGAGCTGGCCATGGCCGGTGGAGAGCAACTGTTATAAATGGCAAATTAGGACACTACCGAACTGGTACTCCTCGCTTTGTCAGGCGAAGAAGGCTGCCCGCCTCAGCCCTATATACTTAAAGGCGCGCATGACCGAAAAAATATTAGCCTACCTGGTACAGTTCGTTACCCATGTCATCGACAGCGGCGGATACGCCGGCATCGTTGCACTAATGGGAATTGAGTCAGCCTGCATTCCGCTACCTTCAGAAATCATCATGCCCTTTGCAGGGTATCTAGTTTATCTCGGGCACCTCAAACTGTTGTGGGTGGCCACGGCGGGCGCAATCGGCTGCAACCTGGGTTCCGTCGTGGCGTATTGGATCGGCGCCAAGGGCGGCCGTCCACTCGTCGAACGTTACGGCAAGTGGGTACTGATGAACCACCATGATCTTGATCGAATGACATATTTCTTCGACAAGTACGGCTCGATTACGGTGTTGCTGGGCCGCTTATTGCCCGTGGTTCGCACGTTTATTGCGTTTCCCGCGGGAATCGCGAAGATGCCTCAACTCCGATTTCACATTTACACTTTCCTAGGCTCATGGCCATGGTGCCTGGCGCTTGCCTATGCTGGAAAACGTCTGGGTCAGAGTTGGAACGACCCGCATTCGCCGTTCCACGAGATGTTTCATCGTTTCCACAATATCGTCCTGGTTCTGCTCATACTCGCCGTCATCTGGTTCGTTTGGTCACATGTGCAGCGCGGCAGGCAGACGGACCCTGCTTAACGTCGAATTGAGATTTTGCTGAGAACGTGCACCGTTAGGCTTATCTGAACTTCAATCGAACTGCCGGAAAACCCCAGAACTTAGAGGAAGGTTAGGAGAAGCAATGGCAACAGAGCAGGAAGGCGGCCAAAAGACCGCTGCATCATCAAAGGTCGCACCCGCAACAGGCAAGTTGGGAATCATGGTGGTGGGCTTGGGCGCAGTCGCTACCACGTTCATCGCAGGAGTGGAAGCAGTACGTCGCGGCTTGGCAAAGCCGATTGGTTCGCTCACGCAGATGGGCACGATCCGCCTTGGCAAGCGCACCGATAACAAGTCACCGCTGGTAAAAGACTTCGTGCCGCTCGCTGATTTGAACGACATTGTATTTGCGGGATGGGACATTTTCGAAGACAACGTCTACGAAGCTGCCGCCCACGCGAAAGTGCTGGAAAAGGACACACTGGAGCAACTCAAGCCTTACCTCGAAGCCATCAAGCCCTTGCCGGCAGTCTTCGATCAGTACTACGTGAAGCGCCTCAACGGCACCCATATCAAGAAGGGCAAGAACAAGCGCGACCTTGCGGACCAGCTCATTGCGGATATACGTGCGTTCAAGAAGACAGTAGACCGTGTGGTCATTATCTGGTGCGGCTCTACAGAGATTTTTCTTGAACCGACCGCGGTTCATCAGTCGATCGAGGCATTTGAGAAGGGTCTTGAGACAAACGATATCGGCATCGCCCCGTCGCAGATCTATGCCTACGCGGCGCTCAGCGAGGGAGTGCCTTTCGCAAACGGAGCTCCAAACCTCACTGTCGATATTCCCGCGATGATTGAGCTCTCGAAAAAGAACGCGGCGCCAATCTGCGGCAAGGACTTCAAGACCGGACAGACGTTTATGAAGACGGTTCTGGCGCCCGCATTCAAGGCACGTTTGCTGGGCGTATCGGGTTGGTACTCGACGAACATTCTAGGTAACCGCGATGGTGAAGTGCTAGACGATCCCGAATCGTTCAAGACCAAAGAAGAATCGAAGCTGGGTGCGCTCGAATACATCCTGCAGCCTGATCTCTATCCCGATCTCTACAAGAACATCTATCACAAGGTAAGGATCAACTACTATCCGCCGCGCGGAGATAACAAAGAAGGCTGGGATAACATCGACATCTTTGGCTGGCTCGGTTATCCCATGCAGATCAAGGTGGATTTTCTGTGCCGCGATTCCATTCTCGCCGCACCCATTGCGCTCGACCTTGTCCTGTTCCTCGACCTGGCGAAGCGCACTCCTGAGTTGCGAAACATCGGCATTCAAGAGTGGCTGAGCTTCTATCTCAAGTCTCCGCAAACGCGCGAAGGACTTTATCCTGAACACGATTTGTTTATTCAGTCGATGAAGCTCAAGAACACGCTGCGCCACATCATGGGTGAAGATTTGATCACCCACCTGGGACTCGAATATTACGACTGATGAATCGCCGCCTGATCAATAGCTTAAGTTAGCTGCAAACCAAAGCCCCACCCGGAAATCGAGTGGGGCTTTGCTGTGCCGTCTGCATTCTCACGTTGGCTGTGTTCGGTTCAGGCCTTCACTTCTTCCGGTTGAGCTTCCGGCTTCGAGTGTTGCTGTAGTTGATCGCAAAGCAATTTCAGAGAGCGACCACCGACAATAACGCTATCGCCGACCACATTTTTCGCAAATGGATCGTCGATATTCTCAGTGTCTATTTCGAGACACCAGGGATTACCGCTGAGCGATGCCGGAAGAGTGAATTCGACTCCTTCGTCAGCGGCGTTCACGAGAATGAGAAAGCTATCGTCAACCACCCAATCCCCATTTTCGTCCGACACCTGCAACGTTTTACCGTTCATCAACAGAGCGATGGCGCGACTCCAAGGCGAGTTCCATGCTTCATCCGAAACTTCGTTGCCATCCGGATTGAACCACGCAATGTCCTTCAGCACGCGTACCAGGCTGCCATCGCCCTTCTTGCGAATCTCGCGATCTTGGAAGAATTTACGCCGATGGAGGTTTGGGTGTCTTAGTCGAAGCTGTATCAGATTCGAAGTGAATTCGTGTAGGCGCTGACGCGATTCATCGAGATTCCAGTCGAACCACGTCAACTCGTCGTCCTGGCAATAACAATTATTGTTGCCGCGTTGTGAACGGCCGACTTCGTCGCCCCCGGCAATCATCGGAACACCCTGCGAGAGCATCAAAGTTGCGAGAAAGTTCCGCATCTGCCGTTCACGCAGGCTATTGATGGCCGGGTCGTCGGTCGGACCTTCAGCTCCCATGTTCCACGAGTCATTATCGTTGGCGCCGTCTTTATTATCGTCGCCGTTGGCTTCGTTGTGTTTTTCGTTGAAGCTAACCAGGTCGCATAAAGTAAATCCATCATGCGCTGTAATGAAATTGATGCTGGCGTAAGGCTTGCGGCCGTCGAATTGATACAGGTCGCTTGAACCAGTGAGGCGGTAAGCAAAGTCGGAGAGCTGTCCGCTGTCGCCTTTCCAGAAAAGGCGAACGGTGTCGCGATACTTGCCGTTCCACTCCGCCCAGAGAACAGGGAACTGTCCCACCTGGTAGCCGCCATCACCCACGTCCCAAGGCTCCGCGATCAACTTCACATCGGCCAGTGTTGGATCCTGGTGGATGGTGTCGAAGAATGAAGACAGCTTGCTTACATCGTGCAGTTCTCGTGCCAGAGTCGCTGCAAGGTCGAAGCGGAAACCGTCCACGTGCATCTCCGTGACCCAATACCGCAGCGAATCCATGATCATCTTGAGTACCTGTGGATTGCGCACATTCAGCGTGTTTCCAGTGCCGGTGTAATCCATATAGTACTTCGGATCGTCTTGCATAAGCCGGTAGTAGGTCGTGTTACAAACACCCTTCCAGCTCAGCATCGGACCCATATGGTTTCCTTCGCAGGTGTGGTTATAAACCACGTCGAGAATCACTTCGATGCCTGCGGCATGAAACGCTTTGACCATCTCCTTGAATTCGCGGACCTGGCCGCCTTGGTCTCCCGACGAACTGTAGCGCGACATGGGAGCGAAATATCCCAAGGTGTTATAGCCCCAATAATCCCTAAGTCCCTTGTCAACGAGGTGTCCCTCGTCAATGAAGTGATGAATGGGGAGCAGCTCAACGGCCGTGATGCCGAGGTTTTTGAAGTACTCAATGCTTGATTCATGCGCGAGTCCGGCATACGTCCCGCGCAGTTTCTCCGGCACCCGCGGATTGCGCACGCTGAAGCCCTTTACATGAACCTCGTAGATCACTGAATCGGGTAATGCAGTTTCAGGGCAACTATCGTCGCCCCAGTCGAATTGACCGTCAATGACTACGCATTTGGGCACGCCGGCAGCGCTGTCCTGGGTATCCATCTTGCTGTCATCGCCTGACGACAGATCGTAGGGAAAGATGGGAGCTTTCCAATCAACAGCGCCAGAAAGTGCTTTGGCGTAAGGATCTACCAAGAGCTTGTTGAAGTTGAAGCGATGTCCGTGTTCCGGATCCCATGGACCATCGACGCGGAAACCATAAAGTTGCCCCGGCTTAATTCCATTGATGAATCCGTGCCATACAAATGCGGTGCGCTCACGCAGGGTGACGCAGTCTGTCTGATTGCCATCCGCATCGAACATGCAAACATCCACGCGGGTAGCGGCCTCAGAGAAAATTGCAAAATTGGTACCCTTCTTGTAGGCGGTAGCGCCCAGAGGGTAAGGCTTTCCTGGCAATAACGTTGGGCTCATACGCCCTTCGATGCAGAGTTCCGCATGAGCCGTTGTTCTTATTTTTTATCGTTTTCTGCGAGTCTCAGATTAAGAAACGATTGACCAATTAGGTCCATACATATAGCGAAGCCATACATTCAACTTACACGACGGTCCGGAGCGGCGATCCTGCACAAGGCTGAACAAGCCACCGTCACACTTGTTTCGCTCTAGGCCGCCATGGCCTGTGCCATACGCCGCACAGTGAGCACGGTGATGTCGTCTTCCTGACCGAATGCTTTAGCCGCATCCGCAATGTAGAACGCCGATTGATTGCTCAAATTGTGAACCCTCTCAAATCCAAAGAGTTCGCCGGACGAGAGCCGCGCCTCCACGACTCCATCCGACATGAGGAGGAGCCGATCGCCCAAATGCAGATAGAGGCGAACTTCCTCGTAGCTCGTATCAGCCAGCACGCCAAGCGGCAGACCACCCGGCAGCGAGACTTCCTGGCTGTTCAGATACGGTGGCAGGTGACCGGCGTTGGCCAGTACGAGCTCGCCATTAGCGCCAAACCAGGCTGCCTGGCACGTAGTAAAGCTTTCGCTGCCGACCAGGACACGATTCAACGAGTCCAGGATCTTGGCTGGGCTCGTATCCGGGGTACTGCGCAGTGCTCCCATCAGCATCGACACGTTCATGGCGGCTTTCAGTCCTTTTCCAGCTACGTCGCCGATAACCACCAGGAGTCCGCCGTCAGGGGTGGCCTCAATATGATAGAAATCTCCCCCAACTTCATTGGCCGGGTTGTAAATCGAGTCTACCTCGAAGCCTGGTGTATTCAGCCTCTCGTGAGGAATCATTAGCTCCTGCACGCTGCGTGCTGCCGCCAGCTCGCTGGATGCCCGTTCCTGGTCGCGGTGAATGCGCTGGAAGCGGACGAAGATAATCAGAATGATGGCGAGCATACCCGCGAAGTCCGCAATCGATGAAAAGTGAATGGGTATCGGCCCGGCCGTAATCGTCAGCCGGGAGTAGTGGGGACGTCCATCAAAATTGCTCATGCTTGAGTTGAAGAGTGGCTCGAGCATACCCACAAAGGTCAGGACGAGGGGAATCAACAACAATCCGGCTTCATAATTCCGTCGCACTGTGGCATTGATCAGCGTGATGACACTGAACAAAACCCACCCTAACACCCACACCAAGGCTCCGAGGCCAAACAACAAAAGAAGGACCGCGATGAAATGACTGCGTCCCACCATCACCAGCGACGGCCCGACCCCCGCCAGAATGGACGCACCGTAGCGCAGACCGATGATGTACCACCGCCTCCTTAAACTTAGGAACGAAACCAGGAACTCGAAATAAAAATAGGCTGAGATCAAGATCAACTGGAGCATCACAGCCGCGTACAAGAGCTGGTCCATCTGAGCCGAACTTCCGGCGAGGTCGATAAAACCTATGGGCGCGGCCGCCAGCTCGTGCAGCGCCAGCCACAGGTATTCGCGATGTCCTTTTTGAGTGAAATAAAGGGCTAGCAGAAACATGGCGAGCACGAGAAGAAGAATGGCATTGATCAGTCGCGGCAGATGTTCGAATAAGCCGCGGACCGACCAAAGCTCGAGCGAACGACCCAGATCGTCAGGATTGCCCAAACTGAGCGTCCGATTTGCGAAAAACGAAGTGTAGGCTCCCAGCCCAAACGGTACATAGATACTTCGGACCGCAAGAACGAATTCGGTCTTACTTGGAGCGATATTGAGTTTATAAATGCGAGAAATTTCCTGATAATGCTGGGGTGCGTCCCCGTGGGGACCCTCCGGTTGGATCTGCTGCCCGTCGGCAAAAACGTCGATTCCCGGCCCCTGGGTACCCATGGACATCGACGCAGCCTGAGAAACCGGCAGATTTACCAGCAGGGCAATCGGGCCGTGGTTTGGTGCAAGCTTCACATGAATGCGGAACCATGCCCATGGTCTGCCGTGGCCTTTTTTGGCTCCCGACTGGCCGTCGGACGGCTTCGGTTCCTTGCCGTCCGGACCGTCGCCATCTTTATCTTCGTCTGAGACGTCGGCGATGGATTCCTTTGCGTCTCGCAGGCTCCAGGACGAGTCGTCAAACTGAGGCTTGGCGGCTTCGGGATCGGCGCTGACACCGACACGCCAATTTTTGCTCAAGATCTCCGGCGATCCGAGATCGGTTGCGTCGAATATAGCGACGGTCGGCGAAGGAGACTCAGCAGGGGCAGGCTTAGGGCGTCCGTGCGGGTAAAGCAACGCTCCCAGTGGATTGGCTGGGTGCCGATGCGGAGGTTGGGCGAGAGCCTGAACTGCCCCCCACATTGCGAGCGCGGCCACCACCACCGTTCCTGGACGCACAGCACCTCTCCCTTGGCGACGTTTTGTTACGTGTTCTCCACTTTAAAGCAGACGGGTGGAAGCTCCAAGCACCGTGAATACGGGTTGACAACGGAAAGCTGGCGCCCGTAAGCGCTGGTTTTGGCTTGACTGGTGCATGAAATAATCTTCCCGTCGGCTGCCGAAGAGGCAGATACTAGCGTCTAAGAAGAGAAGAGAAGCGGCCCAAAGTGCGTGTGGATCCGAGGTGAAACATGTGGAGACAGTTTAAAGGATTGAAAACCGCAACACTGGCCGGAACGTTGGCCGGTCTCGCGTTGGTGCTGAGTGCCACCACGTGGGCACAATCCACTCCCCAGTCGGCCCCGGCAACGAACAGCACAAGCGACCAGCAATCCGCTCAACCGGCGCCCGGCACCACACCTGTGAGCGGCGACACGCCCGCTTCGAAACAGCCGGCATCCGGAAGCGCGTCCCAGACGACGCCGGCGGGCAATTCACCTAGCGGTCAGCAAAGCACACAACCGGCATCGGGAACCAAGCCTTCCGGCAGTGACACTCCGCCCGGCAAGAAAGATCCGGCACCCGGAACCACGCCTGTAAGCGGTGATGTGCCGGCCGCGGCAGTCAATCCCGAAAAAGTGGTGGAGGTTGGAAGTCAAAAAATAAACGTAAAGCCGGGCAGCATTGAAGACGTGAATGCCGTAGGAAATCGTGACATCGGCGGCCGCGGTATGGGTAACTGGTACTCGACCGACACCGAAATCAAGATGGGCAAGATGTACTCGATGGAAATCGAGAAAAGCACCAAGTTTATCAATGACCCGGTGGTCACTGAATATGTGAACCGGATCGGCCAGAATATAGTCAAGAATTCCGATTGCAAGGTTCCGTTCACAATTAAGGTCGTTGATTCGGACGAAATCAACGCCATGGCGCTGCCGGGCGGTTTCTTCTACGTCAATTCCGGGCTGATTCTGAACGCGGATGAAGAAGCGGAACTTGCCGGTGTGATGGCTCACGAGACGGCGCATGTCTGTGCCCACCATGCGGTTCGCGAACAAACGCGCTTGAACTATGCACAGTTGGGGACCATTCCGTTGATCTTCATTGGCGGGTGGACAGGCTACGGGATCTACGAGGCAGCTTCGATCGGCGTCCCGATCACTTTCATGCATTTCTCGCGCGAATTCGAGTCGCAAGCCGACTATCTCGGTTTGCAATACCTGTATCGCGCCGGGTACGATCCGCAAGCTTTTATCAGCTTCTTCGAGAAGATTCAAGCGCTTGAGAAGCGGAAACCGGGTGCGGTGGCAAAAGTGTTCGCTGACCATCCGCAGACTCCGGACCGCATTCTCCACTCGCAGGAGGAAATTGCCCGTATTCTCCCAGCGCGGGATGAATACACCGTAACCACTTCAGAGTTCGATGATGTAAAAGCCCGTCTGGCTCGGATTGAGAACAAGCGTCGCCTGACCGACTCCAAAGACACAAAGAAGCCATCGTTGCGTCGGGCGGGCACCGGTTCAAACGACCCGAACAGCCAAAGCAGTAGCACTGATCCGGCCTCGAATTCAGATGATCGGCCGACATTGCATCGCCGCGAAGACGGGCAGCAACAGCAGAATTAAACGCCAATTCGGGAAATCGAACAGCGGGCGGAGTCGAATATGGCTTCGCCCGTTGCTTTTCTCGCTTGTTTTCTTCACAAAATCGTTTTATATTAGTCCCAAAGAGCCTTCTAAAACTTATTGTGCGCTAAACGGCCCTAAATCCGTGCGCAAAGTCGCCTATTGCTTTTCGGCTCTCGGGGGCGTGTGTCAATTATGAAGAAAATAGCTATGCTTGCCGCTGTTTTTGTATTCATTCTTCTTTTAACCAAGATCGCCAATGAAATGCCGCCGCTGCCGCCGTCTGGAACATCTTTCTCGTTGAAGGCACAACAGGTTATCCAGTGCACGCCCGAAGAAATCACCATGGTCGATCCTCATCAGAAGTCGACACACCTGGATAAGGATGAAAGCTGGCCGAATTGCGCCGCCTTCCGCAAGGATCAGGTGATGGATTTCTATCTCGCTCGGGGCGAGAAAACACGCTTTCTGAGCACGGAAAGCACCGTGTGGTGGCGTAAGGCGCTCTAAGGCCTTGGTCCTTGGAAGGCGAGAAGACCTGATTCCTGACCCGTTCGGGCTCGTGCGCTCACGGCTGATGTTGATTCAATTTCCGGTACCATCTGCCTCAACCGGCCCACCACTTGTGGAGGCTGCCTCATCCAACACAAAATAGGCGCATTTACACGGGGCGCAAAGCCTCAGACATGATCGGCACTTGGTACGCCGAAACTTCGATTACGGGTGTATTACCAGAAATCCCTTGAAATACCCGGCAAAACCGAGCAATATACAAAGCTACCGGCAGCTTTGCCGGGGTTTCCCATAAAGATTTGCGGAGGGTACTCATGCGCAATGCGGCGAGTCGTTCCAACCTTTTGGTTCCAGAAATCCGCGAGGTGATGGATATTCGCCAAGCCTCAGAGTACCTCGGTATATCGCCCGACACGCTGTACAAGTACGCTTCTGAGGGGTTTGTGCCCGCGTTCAAACTGGGCAATCGTTGGCGTTTTAAGCGTTCGCGTCTGGACGAGTGGATGGACAGGCAATCCGATCTTCAAGCTGCCGAGATCGACCCCGAACAGAAAAAGCCCGTCCGTCCCGCGATGTAATTGCGGCGAGCAGAGGCTGGGAGCGAAGGCTTGGGCGGTCGGGAATCCTGCCGAAATTTCAGTTCTGCGTTGTAAATACCGCATCGGCGCACCGTTCCACGTATTCGTTCACCTAGACTTCTGATCCCTGCTCTCTGATACTGACGCCTCAGCCGTGTTATACCTGCTGGGTGGACCACTTCCGCCGTATTGGCCAGTTGCGCCGTCGCATGACTCGTGCAAATCTGCCCGGGCTGCTTGTCACCCATCTTCCAGACCTTCGCTACATATCAGGTTTTACCGGCTCGAGCGCAGCGCTCGCAATCACCAAGCGCTCCGCCCGCCTGTTCACTGACGGGCGCTACCGGGAGCAAGCCGCGGAAGAGGTAAAAGCTGCGCAGGTCGAGATTGTGTCGAGCTCGCCGGGAGTGGCTGCGGTGCAATGGCTCTCAGCCCAACCGGGTACTTCGCTGGGCGGTTTCGACCCTGCATGGACGACCGTGGCTGATTTGGAGCGTTTGAAAGCCGCGCTGCCGTCAACGCTGCGCCGAAAATTCCTTCTGCCTCTTCCTGCGGGCCTCGTCGAACCACTGCGAGGGATCAAAGACGAGGATGAGCTTGCGCTGATGGAGAAGGCCGCATTGGTGGGTTGCGAACTGTTTCGACACATCCTTGGCTTTCTTAGGCCCGGACTGGCCGAGATCGAAGTTGCTGCGGAACTGGAACACCAGGCTCGACGCATGGGAGCTGAAGGAATGTCGTTTGACACCATCGTCGCTTCCGGTGTGCGCTCGTCGTTGCCGCACGGGCGCGCGACTACAGCCATCCTGCCTCGTAAGGGATTCTTGACCCTCGACTTCGGTATAATCCTCGGAGGTTATTGCTCAGATATGACACGCACTGTCTATCTGGGAACGCCGAGAAAAAACGAACGAAGTGCATACGAGTCGGTGCTGAAAGCGCAAGAAGCCGGCGTTGCCGCCGTCAGTGCAGGTACGAGTTGCGGAGAGGTCGACGAAGCCACCCGCAGCGTGTTGCGCAGGGCTGGATTGGCTGAAGCATTCTCACATTCGACGGGTCACGGTGTGGGCCTCGAAATTCATGAACCGCCGCGCATCGGGGCGGGACAGAAGACGAGGCTGGCGCCGGGAATGGTAATCACGATTGAGCCGGGAGTTTACCTGGCAGGCGAGTTCGGTATCCGCATCGAGGATATGGTGGCGGTTACGAAAACAGGAGGGCGGGTGCTGACACCGGCGCCCAAAGCCCTCATTGAGCTGTGATCGATTGCATCTCATCCGTGGGATGAGGGATTCAAGGAAAGAATGAAACCAGAAGACATAAGGGATTTAAAACAGCTGATCGAGTTCCTCAAGAAACATGGGGTTGCTGAGTTCGACCTGGATCGCGGTGACCTGAAGATCCGCTTGAAATTCAGTCAACCGCCTGGTTCTGCCGCAGGCATGTCGGATTTGGCTCGAATGCTGGCGACGGCAGCCCCGGTCGCTGCTGCACCAGTCTCAGCCGCCGCAGCGCCTGCGCCAACTGCTGTACCTGCTGCCGATCCCGATGCGGGTTTGCACATCATCAAGTCGCCGATCGTCGGCACCTATTACGGATCGCCCTCACCGGGTGCCGCATCGTTTGTTTCGCCGGGTGACCGCGTCGAAAAGGGCCAGGTGGTCTGCATCATCGAGGCCATGAAACTCATGAACGAGATCGAGGCGGACGCGGCCGGTGAGATCGTGAAATGCCTGGTTTCCAACGGCCAGCCCATCGAGTTCGGGCAGCCCCTATTTGCCATCCGCTCGGAGTAGCGAGATACGCGCAGCGAGCCTGCGAATCGCGCTCACTCCGCCGCTTCTTTTTAAAGGGTCATGAATGTTTCGTAAGGTATTGGTTGCCAATCGCGGCGAAATCGCGCTGCGCGTGTTGAATGCATGCCGGGAACTCGGCATCCGCACCGTCGCCGTCTACAGCGAAGCCGATCGCAACTCACTGCATGTACGCTTTGCAGATGAAGCCATCTGCATCGGCCCTCCACGGCCCTCCGACAGTTATCTCAATGTTCCTGCCGTGATCTCCGCTGCTGAAATAGCGGATGTCGATGCGATCCATCCGGGGTACGGACTGCTGAGCGAGAATGCAAACTTCGCTGAAGTCTGCCGCGCTTCGAACATCAAGTTCATCGGTCCACCGCCTGAAGTGACCCGGCTGATGGGGGAAAAGGAAAAAGCTCGACAGGCCATGAAGAAGGCGAAGGTCCCGATTTTGCCTGGTTCCGATGGTGTGTTGCTAACGGCAGAAGAGGCTTTGGAATGGGCTGAGAAAGTGGGCTATCCAGTCATCCTCAAAGCCAAGGCCGGCGGTGGCGGCCGGGGCATGCGCATCGTGCGCACGGCTGAAGAATTACCGAATCTTTTTCACGCTGCTTCGACTGAAGCAGTGAATGCGTTCGGCAACGGCGATCTCTATATGGAGAAATTTATCGAGCGCCCTCGCCACATTGAATTTCAAGTGCTGGCAGATGAGCATGGCAATGTTGCCACTTTGTTCGAACGCGAGTGCTCGATTCAGCGTCGTCATCAAAAGCTGATTGAAGAAGCGCCGTCCTTGCAGGTTACGCCGCGGTTGCGCGAAGAGATCGGTCGCACGCTTTGCCGTTGCCTCTCAGACATCGGCTATCAGAACGCAGGTACGGTCGAATTTTTGATGGACGAAGACCGGAAGCTCTACTTCATCGAGATGAACACGCGGATCCAAGTTGAGCATCCTGTGACGGAGTTCATCACGGGTGTTGACCTTGTGAAAGCCCAGTTGCTGATCGCGTCGGGATCGAAGCTGGATACGATTCTGCCGGCGAAACTCGAGATGCGCGGCCATTCCATTGAATGCCGCATCAATGCGGAGCATCCGCAGAAATTTACGCCTTCGGCGGGCAAGATTACCGCATTCAATGTGCCCGGTGGGAACGGCGTGCGTGTGGATACGGCGCAGTATGCCGAAGGCGTGGTGCCTCCCTATTACGACTCATTGATCGCCAAGCTGATTGTTCATGGGGCGACGCGCGAGGAAGCGATCGCAAAGATGGAGCGGGCTCTCAGTCAGTTTGTGGTGCAAGGAATTGACACTTCGATTTCGTTGCACCAGGCAATCTTCCAAGATCCCGGATTCCGTGCTGGAGAGTTCGACACGAAATTCATGGAGCGGTTCCTGGCTGGCAAGTAGCAACCGCTTTGCCGGTGGCCTGGGGGATGTACGAGCGGCGAGGCTTTCCTTTGAACTCATCTTTCCAACTGATTGCCACTGCAACTTGTGTCTTGCTGGGCGGCACCCTGGCTTGCGCCGCACAGACGGTCGACTGGCCGGTCTATAACGGCGGAGTCGACGGCGACCATTATTCTCGCCTCAAGCAAATCACTCGTGGAAATGTCCATCGGCTCCAAGTGGCATGGACCTTCGATACCGGCGAAAAGGGCGGTCTTCAAGCCAATCCGCTGATTGTTGGGCACACGCTCTACGCCTACACGCCGACCGAAAAGATGGTCGCGCTCGATGCGGCGACGGGCAAGCTTAAGTGGAGATTTGATTCGGGTGTTGTGGGCACGCAACCCGCGCGTGGCATGTCGTATTGGACCGACGGCAAAGAGAAGCGACTCTTTGCCGGGGTCATGAACTTTCTTTACTGTCTCGATCCGGAAACGGGTAAACCGATCACAAGCTTCGGGGAGAATGGTCGCGTCGATCTGCGAAAAGGACTTGGCGGGGACTTTGAGAGGCAGTCGATTGTGCTAACCACACCAGGTGCAATCTACAAAGACCTGATCATCGTAGGTGGGCGCAATCCGGAGACGCATCCTGCGCCTCCGGGACACATCCGGGCTTTCGACGTGAGAACCGGCCACTTGCGCTGGGAGTTTCACACCATTCCGCGGCCGGGTGAGCCAGGATACGAGACTTGGCCGAAGGACGCATGGAAAACTGCGGGAGCGGCCAACAATTGGGCAGGCATGTCGATCGACGTCGAGCACGGAATTGTATATGCGCCGACCGGTTCGGCAGTCATGGATTTCTATGGCGGCGATCGCATTGGCGATGATCTTTATGCCAACACGCTGCTGGCGCTCGACGCCAGTACTGGCAAACCTCTGTGGCACTTTCAAGGAGTACACCACGACATCTGGGATCGAGATTTTCCCTCGCCGCCGGCATTGTTTAGCGTGACGCACGAGGGCGAAACCGTGGAAGCGGTGGCGCAAACTACTAAGCAAGGTTACTTGTACCTGTTCAATCGCCTCACCGGAGAACCTCTGTATCCCGTTCACGAGCAGGCGTATCCAGCCAGCACGGTTCCGGGGGAGAAGGCTTCGCCGACGCAGCCTCTGCCCGAGAAACCTGAACCATTCGCGCGGCAACGCCTTACCGAGGACATGCTGACCACGCGCACTCCGGAGGCACATGCATGGGCTGTGAAGGCGTTCCGGGAGATGCGCAGCGATGGGCAGTTCCTGCCCTTCGTCGTCGATAAGCAGACCGTCGTGTTTCCCGGTTTCGACGGCGGCGCGGAGTGGGGTGGACCGGCGATCGATCCGGTTGCGCGTGTTCTGTATGTGAATGCAAACGAGATGGTGTGGACGGGTGGATTGACTCCTGTCGGTCATGCGGGCAGCCCTGGCGAACGCCTGTATCGCGACCAGTGCGCCGTGTGTCACGGACAGGACCGCACGGGCTCGCCACCCGCGTTTCCGTCGCTCATCGGCATTACGAGAAAGCTGACGGACGAAAAGATCGCAAGCACGGTAAGGCAAGGAACTGGCCGCATGCCGTCGTTCCCCAACGTAGACGAACCACAGTTAAAAGAACTGCTTAGCTTTCTAAGCACCGGGCCGGCCGCGGGAGAAGGCAAGGAGCTTGCGTCGGTGGTTTCCGAGACTGCTGGAGGACCGGGCGCTCCAGATCCGGCGGGATTGGCTGTATACGAGCAGCGATGCGCGATCTGTCATGGAGATCACCGGGAAGGGATCCTTCCGTCATTCCCGATGCTTATTGGATTGGGTAGCCGGCTCAGCGAGGCGCAAACGGTGGCTCTGGTACACAGTGGCAAAGGGCGCATGCCCCCCATGCCAGACCTGCAAGGGGAACATCTTGAAGCACTGCTGCGATTCCTGGGAGTAGATGCTGCTTCGAAGGCTCAAGCGCAAGCAGCAGCAAACGAGCCGCCGCAATATACCTTTACGGGGTATCGGAAATTCCTCGATCCGGACGGATATCCTGCATTCACCCCACCATGGGGCACCCTGAGCGCGATCGATCTCAAGACCGGAAGATACCTCTGGAAGACGCCGCTCGGTGAATATCCCGCGCTGGCGGACCTGGGAATGAAGATCACTGGGTCTGAGAATTATGGCGGGCCGATCGTGACCGCAGGCGGGGTGCTGTTTATCGGAGCCACGGTCTACGACCGGCGCTTCCACGCCTATGACAGCCGGTCTGGGAAGCTTTTATGGGAGACGCAGCTTCCTTTTGCGGGTATGGCGACGCCTTCGACCTACATGATCGACGGCCGGCAGTTTGTGGTCATCGCGTCTAGCGGCGGACGAGATCCCAAATCTCCCGTGGGTGGCGCCTATGTCGCCTTCGCGCTCCCTAATGGCCGCTAAATCAGCAGTGTGCGACATTCAAGTCTTATGACATTAGATTTCCACAGCATTATCGCTTTTTCTTCGCCTTTTACGGTTAAAGCGGAGTATGCTTGCCTCGCAACATGGAGGTTGCACTATGGACTTTCAAAAACAACTGATTGATGAGTATGAACGCGAAACAGCTACCACGCGGAAGGTGTTGGAAGCCATTCCGGCGGATGCGGACTTTAAGTGGACTCCGCACGCGAAGTCGAGCACTTTAGGCCGGCTGGCGGCGCATGTGTCGGACACGAACGGTGATTGGGCCCTCCACACCTTGACGGTAGATCGCCTGGATTGGACACCGGATCGTAATCCCACCGACCCCAAGACGAAGGCAGAGCTTCTGGAACGCTTCGAAAAGCAAGTTTCGGCAGTGAAGCCGGAATTGCCTAAAATGACTCCTGAGAAATGGGATTCAAACTGGAAGTTCGTGGCGGGGGATCAGACCTGGATCGATGACACGAAATATGCGGTTTGGAGGACTTGGGTGGTCAATCACCTCATTCACCACCGTGCGCAGCTGGGTGTCTATCTTCGCCTCCTAAATCAGAAAGTGCCAGGCTGCTACGGTCCATCGGCGGATGAAATGTGACGGGAGGCAGGGATCAGTAGTTCGCGGTCAGCCGGCAATGGAACGACTGAACGGCGACGGTGGATGGATTGCTGAAATGATGCCACACGACGCCACAGAACTCTGGTCACTGAACCCTGACTGCTGACGTTACTTCACTTGGGCTCAGCGCGGTCCTGGCCCTGTTCGTCCTTGTGCAGGTTGAAATACTCGGTCTGCTCGGTTAGCAAGCGCGAAGCCTGGTCTGCCAGATCCTGCCCGGACTCAATCGCCTCTTTGCGCGCCAGGTCGAATCCCGGTTCACCGGGCAACGCGCGCAGAATGCCGAGCCAGCGTTGGGACGACTCAGACAATGGCTTCAGCGACTTGCGAATGTCAGCCTTGCGGTCGGCGAACGTATCGAGGTTTGAGCCCAGTTCATCCATCAGTGCAGTAAAGTCCTGAAGTTCGTCGTCCAGCCGCTTACCGCGGGCAGCGGATTTCCCGCGATTGGTGAGCCCTTTGATAGTATCGGCTCGCTCATTGAGAAACTTGGTATAGAGGTTGATTCGATCGACAGGGTAGATGCCGGCTTCACGGATCTGATCGATCTGCACCTCGGTGAGAGGCTCGCGCTTTTCCTTCTGTGCCTGAACGGCCGGGACAATCAAAATTCCTATCAACAATAATGCCGGAAAATAACGCGGAAGACCCACGGACGTACACCCCCAACGGGTCTCATTGAAGCACATACGGCCACCGAACGGAAGGGTGCGAAATTCAGATGGTGCAGGGCTGTGCGCCGGTGACGTAAATCATTGGATCAATGCTTTAGAGACTATTTTCGAAAGACCTGAAGCATGGCCTCTGTCTGAGCCTGATTGATCTGGCTGAGGGTCGCCTCCAAGAGCGGCCGATCATCGAGGCTGCTGGCGTGGAGCATCTCACCCAGCCGGAATGCGGTATGACGCATCAGAATTTGGGCGTTCTTAAGCCGCTTGTTGTCCTCTGAGACCGCCAGATGAATCTTCTGGGTGAAAATCTGGGCACGCTTCAGCAGCCCAGTGGCCTTCTCGATGTCGCCGGCGGCATAGCGAACGGCGCTGAATTCGATCATCTGGTGAACAAGCTCAGCGTAGAGGAAGCATTGTTCGCGAGGCTGCGCTCCATTGGCACGGGCTTCAAGCGCATCAATGCTTTGTTGGTCGGGAATTTTATCGTCGAAAGACGCACCGCCCGCGGGGATTGAAAGCGTTGAGAGTACGACGAGGCTTGCCAGAATGAGACGTGACCGCATGACGAACCTCCGCTACAGCGGGCATTCGACTAAGGTTCTCAACCCCAAGCAGGTCTTTGATCGGACACGTGCTAATCAATGTCAAGAGCTGGTGGACCATCGACCGCGGACCAATCTTCAGAGCGATTGGAATCAACTGTACTCTTGCGCAGAGACTATACGAGCAATTTGAGAAAGTGCAAGCAGAATGTTTGTACTGTGTTCGCCTTAATGATCCTATAACCGGTTCACCAAGCTTTTTTCACCCTGTGGAAGTATGGCGGAGTCTTAGTGCTTTTTCTCCAGCAAAAGCAAGCGCTGGCGAGCCTGCCATTCCTGATCTGGGAACTTACCCGCGGCAGCTTCGAGAAAGTGATGATAGTAGGAAATGGCCGCAGCGTTCTGGTGTAACGAATCGTATGATGTTGCCCACAGGAAGTAAGTTGATGGCACATCGGGAAGGTACTTTGACCGCATCGTAAGGGCATTCAGCGCGATAGCGGGCCGACCAGTTTTCGAAGCTGAAAAGGCAAGCCCGCTCCATCCATCTGGATTCTCAGGCGCGGCTGTTGTGGCTTTTGAAAAGGCAGCAAAGGCTTCAGGGTACTTAAGCTGGCGAATCAAGTTCTGGCCGTGCGCAACTAGCAGGGTCGCGTCATCCGGGTGGGTCCCGAGCAGTGAGGCATACAGGTGCTCAGAACCTGCCGCATCGCCGGCCTGGGCCAGAACTTCCCCCAACATCCGAGTAATGTTGTCGTCCTGAGGATGAGCATCGTGCAGGTTTTGCAGCAGCGGAATCGCTTCAGCCTTGTCCTGGGCGGCTAAGACAGTCGCAAGTTGCGCGGTGAGCCCCGGATCATCGGGTGCCTGCCGCAAAGCGTCGCGCAACACAGTTTCCGCCTCCGGATACTGTTGTCGTTCGACGAGAACGTGAGCCAGGCCGGCGTTCGCGGGAGTCGATTTTGGCTCTTTAGCAAGTAAACGCCGATAGGCCGCCTCGGAGGCGTCGTAGTTGCCAGCGGTATCGGCTAATTCTGCAGCCAGCAGCGTGTCGTCCGGGGTTTCCGAAGTCAGCTTCAAGGCTTCCAGCAAATCGTTCGACGCCGCCACCGGATTGACGCTGTGATCAAGTCGCGCCATCGCGCGCCAGGCACGGGCCTTAACGGCTGGACCGGCGTCTCCGGGATCGAGCTTTGTGGCAGCCTCTAGTTCCGGACGTGCTTCATCCGGCTTGTTTTCGCGGGCCAGCAAAAGGCCAAGTGAGAGGTGCGCTTCAAATGATTGCGGATCGGCGGCCACTGCGCGTTGGTAGAAAGCCCGCGCCGAATCCAACTGATTTTGGGCGTCGGCGACATATCCGGCGTCGAACAGGGCGCGCGCATCGGTGGGATTTGTGGTCAGCCAGCTGGCTAACTTTGCTTCGGCGGCTTTCCAGTCCGACTTGACGATGAGCCCCTCAGCTTCAGCGACCTCTTGAGAAGGCGCGGCATGGGTCGCGGAGGAAACTTGATTTTCCGCGGGAGCAGGCGGTGACTGTGGCGTCGCTCTCAAAACTATCGTCGTCAGGCTGAAAAACAGGACATAGGGCTTGAATCCGCGCACGCAATACCTCAACTACCAGTTTAAAGGGCTGCCCAGAGTTCGACGTTTTGAAGGAGACATGGGAATCCGAAATCCCGCAGGAAAACGGCGCACGAGCATGAAGCGCGGAGATCTGCCTTTTGCCTACGAGCTAAAAGTTTTAACTGAATTATCCGGCGAAGGGCACCGTGAGGCCCTGTCAGGAGACTTCCAAATGGATCGTCGGAAATTTTTGGACGAGAGGTGTACAGAGTTCTTCAAAGGAATTTTGGCAGAGTTGGCGAGTGCGGCTGCCGATGGTGCGAATGTGCGCGCGTTTCATGCGTGGCGCCTGATGGACAACTTCGAATGGACTGATGGTTACAGTCAGCGGTACAGACTGACTTAGGTTGATTTTCGCGATCAGAAAAGAACGGTGAAACATTCGGGCACTTGGTATGCAAAAGTCGCCGCCATGAATCGGCTGATCAGTTGATTGAACTCCTGACGCAGTGACGGAGTCGACCCAGGCGATCGCACTTAAATCTGTCAGTCAACCTGATCGTGGGCTGGTCTTATGTAGTTTGCTTGCTGCTGCAGCCTTTTGATCTGCGCGACGAACAGATTTTTTCTGTCGGCCGGGTTTCGCTTTGCAGCTCCCTTTTTCGCCAGCAGCTTTCCCGGGAGTGGGCTCGAACCCCGGCCAGCAATGCTGCTGTGAGGAGGGTTTCTTTTTGCCAATCGACTTCCTGCTTGCTGTGCTTTTCTTCGTCGATCGATTCCCCGCATTTCTCATGAGCGAATGAGATGCTGCTTTGCTCGCGGCGGGAGGAACGAGACAAATAATTGTTCAGGTCGCCAGAATTTTGATCCTGCAATTTTCATTGGGACGCGGGGACGGGTCACTCGCGGTAACTACAGAAGCCATACTTGAGTTTCGCGCATGCATCTTCCGGGTTGACACTCTGCATCGAATCGGCTGGAGCGAAAAACCATGGCGAATAAAATCAATACGGTCCCTGCTAAGTTTCCCGAGAATGAAACTCCAACCGTTGTCGATAATACGGAAAACCCTGAGCGATCTAGCGAAAAGAAATTGGATCGAGTCGCCGACCGCGCCGCCCACAAAGCCGCTAAGTCCGAACAGCGGTACGACGAAGACCACACCACTTTTTCGAACTAAACTTCTAAACATCTGAAACGATAAGGCCCCGCGGAACACTCTTCCATGGGGCCTTCGTATGTGCGGGTATCTCCTTTCGCGCGAGACTCGGTCGCTGTGTAGGCCAAAACAACATTTTCCGGCGGGCAGGCATCATATAAGTGAGCGGACTGGGTGCTACGCAAAACCGCCGAACGATCCGACATCAGGCAGGTGAACGATGCTGTCATATTTCCAAAACCGATCAGGCGATGTTCTGTCTATTCCTACGCTTCAGCACATTCCCTTGGCCTCGGCGTATCTTTGCCAGGATTGCAACAGCATCGGCAATTGCTCTAGGCAATGTCCGGCTTGTGCTTCCGAGGTTTTGCTAGGCCTGTCAGCGGTCCTCAATCGCGAAGTTGAGCCGGCGCATACGATGAGCGAGCCGAGCTTCTCGTACATGCCGGCAATGGTCGCCTGAAAATCCCTTAGTAGCAAAGGTCAAGTGAATTTTCGGTGAAGTGATGATCTAACTTCGCTGTCAATTCATTCTGCCTGCGCGGCAAAGGCTATTCCTGCAGCCTCACGCACTGCGCCCTATAATGAAGATTGGACCGTTGTGTTCTGAGCCTCTATGAGAAGCTAGTGCACGACTCCTTAATTCTTCTCAGGGCTTCCCGTTGACTTCATCGAACGATGCAATCATCATCCGCGGTGCGCGGACGCACAACCTGAAAAACATCTCCTGCGAGATTCCGCACGGTAAGTTGACCGTGGTCAGCGGTGTTTCGGGGTCGGGTAAGAGTTCGCTGGCTTTCGACACGATCTATGCCGAAGGGCAGCGGCGCTATGTGGAGTCGCTGTCGGCATATGCGCGGCAGTTTTTGGAACGTATCGAGAAGCCGGATGTTGATGAGATCGAGGGCCTGGCCCCAGCCATCGCCATCAAGCAGAAAAACACCACGCGCAATCCGCGGTCGACGGTAGCGACGGCGACCGAGATTTACGACTATTTGCGCTTGTTGTATGCCCGCTGCGGAACGGTACATTGCATTTACTGCGATGGGCTGGTGAAGCGCGATTCTATTGACGAAGTTGCCGAGTCAACGCTGGCGCTTGGTGAGGGAACCCGCCTGCATGCTTTGTTTCCGGTGCGATCTGAAACTGCAGTGGCTGCAGCGGAGCAAGAATCGGCCAAGCCTGCGCGCGCGGCCAAGAAGACGGCCACAAAGGCAACGACTAAAACGTCTTCCGATTCACCGATGACCGATGCGCTGAAGGCGCGGCTTGTCGATTTGCGGAGCTCGGGCTTCAACCGGCTCTATCAACAGGAAAAGATCTTCGAGTTTTCAACGCCCGAGTCGCTTCTGGATCTCGATTTTACCTTGCCCGTATTTGTGCTGGTCGATCGAATCGTCGTGAACGCCGAGAACCGGGCGCGGCTTGTGGATGCGGCCGAGATTGCGTATCGCGAAGCGGGCGAAGTGATCTTCGAAGAGGTTCCGCGAGAAGAAACAGCTGAGCGTCCGCGACATCGATTTTCCGCGGCGTTCGAGTGCGCCAGTTGCCACAGACCCGGTCGCGAACCTGAACCCAGGCTCTTCAGCTTCAACAACCCTTTTGGAGCTTGCCCGCGCTGCCAGGGATTTGGAAACACGGTCGACTTCGACTTGAACCTGGTGATTCCAGATAAAGGCCTGAGCCTCAACGATGGGGCGATTGATCCTTGGAACCGGCCCAAGTATCGCTCGTGGTTCACGGATTTGAAGAAGCAGGCTTCAGGTTTGGGCGTCCCGCTAGATGTGCCGTGGCATGAATTGCCAGAGGCGGCCCGCGAAACGGTTCTGCGAGGTAAGGAAAGTTTCGAGGGAGTGTTCGGTTTCTTTGCCCAGATGGAGCGCAAGAAATACAAGCTGCATGTGCGCGTGATGCTGAGCAAGTATCGCGGCTATGCCGAGTGCCCGGAATGCCGCGGACAGAGATTGCGTGCTGAGGCGCGCTCGGTGCGGTTGAACGGGTTGAATATCTGCCAGGCGACCGCGTTGACAATCGCGAAGGCCAAAGAATTTTTTAGCTCGTTGAAGCTTTCGCCGATGCATGAAGAAATCGCCGGACCAATTTTGGATGAAGTGCGGCAGCGTCTCAACTTTCTGGATGCGGTGGGTCTCGAATATCTAACGCTGGACAGGCTAGCCTCAACACTGTCGGGTGGTGAAGCGCAGAGAATCCAATTAGCAACTTCGCTGGGGTCGCGGCTGGTGGGCGCGCTCTATGTGCTCGATGAACCATCGATCGGGTTGCACACGCGGGATACGGCGAGGTTGATTCGAATATTGGAAGAGCTGCGCGACCTGGGCAACACCATACTCGTGGTCGAGCACGATGCGGATGTGTTGCGCGCCGCGGATCATCTGCTCGATTTGGGGCCAGGTGCCGGGGAGTTTGGCGGCAAGCTGCTGGCGGAAGGTGTACTCGCGGAGATTGAGGCCAACCCAAACTCGCTGACAGGCCGCTATCTTTCTGGACAAATTGCGATTCCGGTGCCTACGCGTCGACGTGCGCCCGGAAAAGAGAAGCTGGTGTTGCGCGGAGCGGAAGCCAACAACCTTCACGGCTTAAATGTGGAGATTCCCCTGGGCATGTTGGTGGCGATCACGGGCGTTTCGGGGTCGGGGAAATCGACGCTCGTGCACCAGGTGCTGTACCGCGCGGTGGCGCGCGCATTGGGGCAGACGGACGGGTCTGATCCTTCAGGAGTCTTCAAGTCGCTCTCAGGAGTCGAACGTCTCAACGATGTGGTGTTGGTCGATCAAACTCCCATTGGGCGCACTCCTCGATCGAATCCAATCACCTACATCAAGGGCTTCGACCTGATTCGCGAATTGTATGCGTCCCAGCCTGAAGCCAAGCGTCTTTCGCTGACGCCGGGACACTTCTCCTTCAATGTGCCGGGCGGGCGCTGCAATACATGCGAGGGCGATGGCACGGTGACGGTGGAGATGCAATTCCTGGCCGATGTGGAGTTACCGTGCGAAGACTGCCGAGGCACGCGCTATCAAGCAAAGGTGCTCGAGGTCCAGTACAAGGGCAAGAACATACATGACGTGCTGCAGATGACGGTCAAGGAGGCGCTGCGATTTTTTGCAGGACAGACGCGGCTGCTGGACAAGTTAGCTGTGCTTGATGAAGTGGGGCTGGGGTATTTGCGATTGGGGCAATCGGCGACAACGCTTTCGGGTGGCGAAGCGCAACGTGTGAAGCTGGGCGCGCATCTGGCGCAGGTACGATCGGCCAATGCGAATGCCAAACCTTCGCAGGCCAGTCGCGTGCTTTACATTCTGGATGAACCGACGACCGGTCTGCATTTTGACGACGTATCGAAGTTACTGACCGCGTTGCGCAAGCTGATTGATGGCGGCGGTTCACTGGTAGTGATTGAGCACAACCTCGACGTGATCAAGTCAGCCGACTGGGTCATTGACATGGGGCCTGAGGGCGGCGAGGGTGGCGGCAGGATCGTGTCGGAGGGGACCCCGGAACAAATCGCCACCAATCTACATTCACATACGGGTAAGTGGCTGGCGAAGGTGCTGTGAGAGCTTTCTAGAGTTCTTGCAATGCGGGCTCATCTGAGGCAGAGCTACTCATTTCCTCTACAGACGTGCTCATTCCCTCTTTTGAAACGGAACGGGCTGCGAGATACGATTCTGAATGCTGTTTTTGCCCACCATGCGGACGAAGAGTTGATGTTTGCCCGGAGCAAGCTCGGTCAGCGGGTCCGAACCATTTGCGGACGGCGCAGAGTTTGCCAACAGTGTCAGGTTTTTCCCGTCGCGCGAATCATAGATCTCGATGTGCGACACCGTTGAGAGACTGGCCGATGTGGAGTTTGTCGGTTCGAGATTCCATACAAGGTTTTCTCCATCAACATGCGCAGTTACCGTGTAGCAGTTATCGATCCCCGCCTCGATCTCCGTGCCTTCGTTATAGTCATTCCACGTTGCGATCTGTAGAAACGGAAGTCCACCGGCCCCATAGTATCGATTGCTCTCAGTAAATGATGCCAGCCAGGTCTGCCCGCATTGCTGATCCATGATGCGATTCGTGCCCCAGGTGGAGAGAAAGCTGTTGAAGCCTTTGAAGGCACCTCCCCAAACGAGTTTGTCGGGATGTTTGACGGCGGTCTCGTAGAAGTGGTCGAGTGTGCCTTCGGTCGATGCGGCGCCGATATTGAACACTAGCTGATCGTGAGCGGGATCAGTACCCTGGGGCTTGAGCCAGTAGTACGCGCCGGCGGAAGTGGCATGAGTGAAGCCCGAAGTGTTTTCGAAGATGATCAGGGGCACCCCATTGTCAGCGTTGTAAGGGGGCTTGGCGCAATTCCTGGGCAGGTCGTGGTTCCACTCGCTCACATGTACCCAAACGTCCGTCCACGACGGCGCAGGGCCAACAGTCGGGATGGACTGATCATCGGGAAAAACCTGAACCACAGGATGACCATTCACCTTTTGATAGGCGTCATTTCCCCAATGCCTGCCGTTCATGTAACACATGTCGTTGCGCAGATGGGCGACGACGCAGTCTTCATAGGGACCACCTTTTTTACCGGTGCAGCTTGCTGCTGTGGTGCCGGGAATGCCGGTCGGGGTCACTGTGTATCCCGTGGATGGTCCGTCGATCATGATGAGATACATCAGGTCACACTGCTGCGGGCCTCTGCAGTGTCTGGCGTTGAGATAGGCTTGGAGTTTGAGCGCAGTACCATCTTCGCTTGTCCCCGGGCCTTCCCAAGTCATGATTGCGCCATCGAGGTGGCGCCGCTTCATATCTTCCGCCTGGGCCGCAACGGTTCGTGGATCGTTGGCCGTGTAGCCGGTTTGAACATTGTTGTGGCAATAGGCCCCGTCGACATCGGTACAGAAGCCAGGCATGATATTCACGTAAATCCGCGTGTTCGCACCCTGGCTCAGATAAGCATGTAGGTCTTCATCGGAGACATTGCCGGCCGGCACATCGAACTGGGGCGTGAGGACCTGCGGGCGGGTATCGGTCTGGCCGCGAAAGGGCTTTTGGCAATGCACAGGCAATGGACCGTTTGAGGGGCATGCAGCAGTGTTATTGCCCGTCAATGATGCAAGTGAGGTTTGCGTCAGCGCCTTACCTGTGCAAAAGAGCAAGACGCTGAGGAAGAGTAACTGTACGTGACGTGTGCGCAAGTGGATCGGCGTACCTCGTGGGAGTCTTGAACCGCGCTCTATGATTGTGACGCAATTGCCGTTCCGTGGGCACTAATCTGCGCCCACGAAAAGTCATCCTTTGGTTTTCAGCGGACGCCGGCTGTCTCCGGTTTGCCGTCACGAAGACGCGCGATGGCGAGCGAATTAGCGTCCTGAAGCTCCGGCGGCAACAGAGACTGAGGGAAGTTCTGGAAGCAGACGGGGCGCGCAAAACGATAGATGGCGAGGGAACCGACCGACGTGAAGCGAGGGTCAGATGTAGAGGGATAAGGACCTCCGTGAACCATTGCGTGCGTGACCTCTACTCCAGTGGGAAAGCCATTGAAGATCAGACGTCCGGCTTTCTGCTCGAGGATCTGCACCAATTCACGATTGGCGGCAAGATCATCCTCATCACCCAGCACCGTCGCGGTCAGATGGCCGTCGAGAGCGCGGGCTGCGCGCAGGTAATCTTGAGTGTTGTCGCATTGAACCAGCAATGTATCGGGACCGAAAATCTCTTTGGCGAGCTCAGGCTGGCTGAGCAATTGTTCGAGGCTGACCTTGAACAACTTTGAATCCGCCGAAAAGGCGCCTCCTGGCTGCACCGCTTCGACCGAGTTTCTCGACTGGGCCGCAAGCGTCGCATGCTGCGCCCGACCTTCACTAGCGCGGCTGTATTCGCGGGCGATTCCTGCGGTGAGCAGCGTGAAGGGTTGAGCCTTCTCAACCAGCGAGCGCAATTCGTCGAAGAAGCTCGCCCCCTCCGGGGCTTCGGGAATCAAGACGATTCCAGGCTTAGTGCATAATTGACC
>OCTA010000838.1_pt1 | contig 28641 bp, 26 predicted proteins | sample 1538991 | NCBI WGS metagenome assembly OCTA01 (sample SAMEA3539302, study PRJEB22396) | soil metagenome | biome: tundra; feature: field; material: soil | place: USA | collected 2010-05 | depth 0.15 m | reverse complement strand
GCTTCCGCAAATGGACCGGTACGATGCCGAGCGAGGATGCGGGAATACTTGAATAACGTCTCGAACACTGTCAGATCTCCTGTTTGAACAGGGGAGGTCCGACCAGTATCAATGATTTGTTATGTGGCGTTTGCCGACGATCGCATGATCAAAGCAAAAGGGTTGCCCGCTGGACGCCACATAATTCTGGAGGCCACATAACGTCATATTATGTGGCGCGCCACATAATGTGCGGGAAATCCGCACGTCCGGTTTGATGAGCGGGGTTGGGAAACGGGACGGCCACTGTAGTCAGCACCAGCGCCCATCCTCGACTCTACCCGGCGGTGGGTTTTGCTGGCGCGCCGAAGAACACCGCCGGCGGAAACCGGCGGCGCTACTGGGACTTACGATGCCGTCTGAGCGTGCGCCCGGCCGAAGTTGCGCAGGTACGCGGCCATCATGCGGTCGTGAAGGCCCGTGTGGTCCCTTAGCCATAACCTGAAGAAGTCCACCATCTCGCAAACGGCGACGGACTCGCCAGCCTCAATCCGCTCCGTGAACTGCTTCAGCCTCTTGCGCGCGGCGTCGTGCTGATGCTTGTGCCAGGCATACGACGGATACGCCGAGGACCGCATCATGCGCTCTTCGCCGGCCAGGTGGGCGCTCATATCGTCGATCAAGTCCTGAAGGACCTCGTGCGCCTCGCCCCCCGCGGCCACCGTCCGGTTCAATTCATCCATGGCCTGGGAAATCTTCTGGTGTTCCGCATCGAGTTTGGGGATGAATACGGAGTGCAGCTTCGCGCGCTTGAACGATGGCATTTGGCCTCCCCTACGAAGAACATTGTAACGCGATTGAGGAGTATCGGAGCCGAAACGCTATACGGGCCGCGCGGCGATCACCGCGCCAGCGCTTCCGCGGGTTGCGGCGCGGGCATTTTGTGCTTGCACTCGGCGTTGGGACACTGCCAGACCGGGCCGGCTTTGAGCCACTTCTCCACCAGGTAGGGGCTGCCGCAGTTGGGGCACTTCTCTGCGATCGGCTTACCCCACGCGACGAACTTGCAGTCCGGATAGCGAACGCAGCCGTAGAAGGTCTTACCCTTCTTGGAACGGCGCTCGGAAATCTCGCCCTCGGCGCACTCCGGACATTTCACCCCGATGGTTTTCTGCTTCACGTACTTGCAGGTTGGGTAGTTGCTGCACGCCGTGAACTCGCCGAACCGGCCGGTTTTCAGCACCAGATGGCTGCCGCAGTTGGGGCACTTCTCGTCGAGCGGCTGATCGGGCTTCTTCTGCTGGCCGCCGATCGGCTTGGTGGTCTTGCAGTCGGGGTATCCGGTGCAGGCGTAGAACGTTCCGAACCGGCCTTTCTTGAGCACCATCGGTCGGCCGCAATTCTCGCAGTACTCCTCGTCGCCCTGCTCAGCGAGATCGGCCTTGACCACATCCGTGAGGTCCACCGGAAGCTCGCGCGTGTAGGTACAGTCCGGGTAGCCGGTGCAGGCGATGAAGCTGCCGTGCTTGCCCCACTTGATCACCAGCGGCTTGCCGCACTTCTCGCACGTCAAGTCGGTGGGCTTCTCCATCCGCTTGATGTCGGTCATGTGCTCTTCGGCGTGCTTCAGGTCCCGGTCGAACTTCTCGTAAAACTCGGCCATGGCCACGCGCCAGTCGAGTTTGCCCTCCTCGATTTCGTCCAGCTCCTCTTCCATCCGCGCGGTGTACTTTACTTCGAAAATGTCGTCGAAGCTTTCGAGCAGAAGGTCGGTCACCACCTTGCCCAGCTCGGTGGGCTGGAACCGGCCGCCGTCCTTCTTCACGTACTCGCGTTCCTGGATGGTGGAAAGGATCGAAGCGTAGGTGGAAGGCCTGCCGACGCCATCGGATTCGAGCTTTTTCACCAGAGTGGCTTCGTTGTAGCGCGGCGGAGGCTCGGTGAAATGCTGCTCGTGTTTCAGGGTGCGCAACGGCAGGTGTTCGCCCTCCGAAACCGCGGGCAGCCGGTGCTTCAACTCCTCGTCTTCCTCGTCGGCCTGGTCCTTGCCTTCCTGATAGACCTTGAGGAAACCCTCGAATTTGAGCACGGAGCCCGTGGCGCGGAACAGGTACTCCAGGCCGTTCTTGCCATTCGCCGCGACGTCGATGGTGGTCTGGTCATAGAGCGACGGCATCATCTGCGACGCAATAAAGCGGTTCCAGACGAGCCGGTAGAGCTTCATCTCGTCTTCGGCCAGATATTGCGCCACCACCTCGGGCGCGAACGCCATGGAAGTGGGGCGGATGGCTTCGTGCGCATCCTGCGCGTCTTTCTTCGACTTATAGATGTTGGGTGCGTCCGGCAGGAACTCCTTGCCATAGCGCTCAGCGATATAGAACCGCGCATCGCTCAGCGCGTCCTGCGAGACGCGGGTGGAATCGGTGCGCATGTAGGTGATGAGACCGACGGCGCCTTCCTTGCCCACTTCGATGCCTTCGTAGAGCCGCTGTGCCAGCATCATGGTGCGCTTCACGCTGAAGCGCAGCTTGCGCGCGGATTCCTGCTGCAAAGTGGACGTGATGAACGGAGCTACCGGGTTGCGCTTTTTCTCGCGCGTCCCCACCGATTTCGCGATGTAGGCGGCGCCCTCGAGCTGCGCCAGCACGTCTTCGGCCACCTCTTGGGAAGCGACCTCCGCCGGCCCGTCGCTCACCTTGATCAGACGCGCCAGGACGTGTGGAGGCTTCTTCGCGTGCAACTCGGCGTCGAGGGTCCAGTATTCCCTGGGGACGAAGGCTTTAATCTCACGCTCGCGTTCCACGACGACCCGCAACGCCACCGTTTGCACGCGTCCCGCCGAAAGGCCGCGCCGCACCTTGTCCCACAACAGCGGCGAAATCTTGTAGCCCACCAGGCGGTCCAGCACGCGGCGCGCCTGCTGCGCGTCCACCAAATGGATATCGACCTGCCCCGGCTTTTCGAAAGCCTTCTCGACGGCCTTCTTGGTAATCTCGTTGAACATCACGCGGAAAATGCGCGGGCCGTTCTTGCCGCCCTGAAGTTCCTCCTGGAGGTGGTAGCAGATGGCCTCTCCCTCGCGGTCCGGATCGGCCGCGAGATAGACCTCTTCCACCTTCTTGGCGGCCTGCTTCAGCTCGTGGAGAAGCTTCTTTTTACCGTCGATGACTTCATACCGCGGCTCGAAGCCGTTTTCGACGTCCACCGCCAGATCTTTCTTGGGAAGATCCTTGACATGACCGAGCGAGGCTTTGACTATGTATTGCTTGCCCAGATACTTATTGATGGTTCTCGCCTTCGCGGGCGATTCCACGATTACCAAAGCTTTCGCCATATTTAACTTTCGGGAAATCCCAGGCTACGTTTACCACACTTTAACAAAGTTCTTGCCCGGGAGCTGTTTTACCAAACCTAGCATCTCCAACTCGAAGAGCGCCGCGATCATCTCGGAAGGGGATGTATCTGCCACCTTTTCAAGGAGATCGTCCAAATGTATCGAAGCATCCACTTGCAGCGCCTGGAGCGTCCGCCGGGCGACGGCGTCCAATTCCGGCCCCTGGTCGTGCAGTAAAGACGTCTGCCCGCCGTCCGCCGTTCCGCCTGCTTCGGCTTCGATCCGTTTTCGCCCTTCCTCTATCAGATGCCGGCGGGATTCAACGGGAAGCTCGGCGACCACGTCGTTCCAGTCCTGCACCAGCCGGGCGCCCTGTTTGATCAGCAGGTTCGGTCCCCAACTCAGCTTGGAGGTGATGTTGCCCGGCACGGCGAACACCTCCCGCCCCTGGTCCATCGCCAGTTTGGCCGTGATGGCCGAACCGCTGTACTGCGCGCCTTCCACGACGAGCACGCCCACGCTGGCGCCCGAGATGATGCGGTTGCGGATCGGGAAGTTCTGCGGAAACGCCACGGCGCCCATGGGGAATTCGGAAACGATCAGACCCTTCACCGCCAGCTCCGCCGCCAGTTTCCGGTTCTCGGACGGGTACACGACGTCGACCCCGCAACCGAGCACCGCTACGGTATTGCCGCCCGCCGCCAGAGCGCCCTTGTGGGCGGCGCTATCGATGCCGCGGGCCATCCCGCTGACGATGGTCAGGCCGGCGTGCGCGAGATCGGCCGAGAGCCGTTCCGCCACCGCCAGCCCGTACGGAGTGGGCCGCCGCGTTCCTACCACCCCCAGGCAGATGGAGTCGATCAGTTCCACCCGGCCGCGCGCGAACAACAGAATGGGCGGGTCGAAGATCTCGCGCAGCGCCCGCGGATAGCGCGCATCGCCGAGGGTGATCAGCACGGCGCCAACCTGCGTCATTTTCTCGCGCTGCGCAGCGGCGTCTTCGAACGCGCTTCCGCTGACGATGGACTGCGCCACGGACCCGCTCACGCCCGCGCCCTCCAGTTCCGTGCGCGACGCGCGGAAAATGGCTTGCGGCGTGCGAAAGCGGTGCAATAGTTTCCCGGAAGTCCTGGCGCCCAGACCCGGGATCACTCGGAGAGCCAGCCAGTGCAGCTCTTCTTCGGCGCTCGGAACGGGGGGCGACATGAAGTTCCACGCTAGCAGCAGGGCGCCGGGAGGCGCAAGAGCGGGGGCTACGATAAGAGTCTGGCCAACGCAAGACGTTTGGCCAGGGTGCACTTGGGAGATCATAAGAACGGATGGACCCCCTGATCCGATTCAGTAGTTTGGTGCGCCAGAGCCTTCGTTTTCGCAGCCGATTCGAGCTGGCCAAGCGACATGCCGTTCCGGCCGGTTTGGCCTGGTACCCCTATGACTCATTCGGCAACCTGTTCTACTTGGAACGGCTCCGGCGCGAGGCCGGGCTTTCTTTGGCGGAGATGGCCGGGACTCGACCGCTGCTCGATCTCGGCACAGCCGATGGCGCCCTGGCCTTCCTGTTCGAGTCGCTCGGCTATGCGGTCCACGCCTGCGATTATGAGGGCACGAACATCAACCGCATGGAGGGTGTGCGGCAATTGGCTGTGGCTCTCAGCTCTCAGGTGGAGATCGAGAACATCGACCTGGATGGCGGGTGGGCTCCACGGCGGGAGTATGGGCTTGCTCTGTTTCTGGGTACGTTGTATCACCTCAAGAACCCGTTCGGAGTCCTGGAACGGCTATCCAAGCATGCCCGGTATTGCTTCCTGAGCACCCGTGTCGCGGGCTGGAGTCCGGACCGGACCGTGGAACTCGGCCGCGTACCGGCGGCGTATCTACTCGCGCCCGGCGAGTGCAACGGGGACACGACCAACTATTGGGTGTTCTCGCCCCCCGGCCTGGTGCGCTTGGTCGAACGCTGCGGATGGCGCGTGCTGGCCTCGCTCAGAACCGGCGCACGCGACTCGGACCCAGCCACAGCCGCAGGCGACGAGCGGCGGTTCCTCTTGCTGGAGAGTTCGCGCCAGCAACCTGCTTGACGTCTTTCCGCAAGAGGCCGGCGAGCGTCGTCTGGCCCGGTTTGACGACGACGAGGAATCGTATACCACACGCTCAGTTTTCGCCGAAATCTGAGTGTGCATCAACCAGTTTCGGCCACACGGCCCGCGCGCCTGGGAGCCGGCGCCCCGCACCACATCACGCAGGGCGGCAACAATCGCCACTGTTCGGACTACGGCTTTGGCTCGTCAGACGCGCTTCGCTATGTACTTCACGCCTTCGAGGCCTTTGAAATCCGCGTCTTGCGTCCATAGGACCGCCCGATTCAAGCGGGCGGTCGCCAGCTCGACGCTGTCCGCCAGGGGCAGTTTCAACTCGTGGCCCAGTCTGGCGGCTTCCAGAGCGACCCTGAGGGTCAAGTCGGCGGCTTCACCCTGCTGTATCGCTGCCGCCGCCTGCAACGCCGCGTCCTCGCCCCGCTGTTGCAGAACGCGCTTGAAGACCTCCAGCACCGACAAAGTCGGGACGATGAGGCAGTCGGTATCCTGGAGGGCTCCGGCGAAGAAGCCGGCATTCGGGCCATCCGCGAGGTACTCGAGCCAGCCCGAGGAGTCGACGACATTCATAGCCGGTCGGCGTCACGCGCCACGGTTGTATCGATGCCCTTGAGGAACCCGCGCATCTTGGCGACAGGACGGACGGGAATCAGCTCAATCCGGTTTTCATACGGCAGCACATGCATTTTCTGGCCGGGCTGGAGTTCCAGGGACTCCCGCACCCGCCTGGGAATCACCACCTGATACTTGGATGGCAATCGCACCGATTCCATACGGCCTCCAATCGATCATAGCCCTGTTCAACAATATCATGATCGATCCGTGAATGTCGGCCACGCGACCGGTGACGCGATGCTGGCGGAGCTCAGAGACTGAAAAGTTGGCGGGCTGGCTAGTGACCTGTCCTGCGTAAGAGTTGACGATTAGCGCAAGAGCGCGACCAGGGGGTCGCGCGCGGACGACGGCGTCCGCCCCACTCTTGCCCAGTCGCCCATTCTCGACGCCGAGAGTCGCGGCGAGCCCTCGATTTTGGCGGGAAATGTATACTACAACTAGTGCGTGACTCTTCACGGGCCGACAGTCCCAGCGGCCCGAGCCGGGCTTTGCCGCCGGGCATCGATCCAGTGCACGCTCCGGTAGCACAGAAAGGAAAAGTTGAGAATGCGTAAGGTATTTTTGTTGCTGACGCTCACGGTCATGGCCATCGCGCAGCCGTCGGCGGACGACATTCTCCGTCAGGCGCGGCAAGCGCTGGGCGGCAGCCGGCTTGCGGCCGTGGAGAGCCTGTCGGTCTCCGGCGAGGCCGCCAATGGGTCCATCCTCAGCGACCTGACTCTGAGCATCCAACTTCCCGATAAGTTTCTCCGTGAGCAGACGGTCCAACTGGGCGGGGGCATGGCGGGCGGTCTGAGCCCGGAGATGGCGGCGGCCGTGGGAAGTCCCACCGTGGTGGACTGTCTCAACGGCGACGAGCAATGGTCCGACCTCCGCATGTCGGCCGATTCGCAGATTGAGAGCGCGATGATCGAGCGCGCGGCGGGGGCGCAGCTCAGCGCCCGCCGCCAGGACCTGAGAGGGACGTTCACCCGTTATCTTCTTGCGCTCCTGCTCGCGGACCGGCCCGGCTTCCCCATCCAGTTCGCATACGTCGACCACGCCCCTACCCCGGATGGCGGTACAGCCTACGCGCTGGAAGGAAAGGGCCCGGGCGATTTCGCAATCCGCCTCTTCATCGACAGCAAGACATACTACCCGCTGATGATGGCGCACTTGTCCGGCGACACCGTTACCCAGATCTGGCTGAGCAAGTACAAGGATGAGGGCGGAGTGTCCATGCCGCACTTGTTGAGCTGGATGCAGAACGGCCGGGAAACCGAGAGGCTGGAGATCAAGAAGGTCAAACTCAACCCCAAGTTCCCTCCCGGCAAGTTCGTCAAGAGCAGCCGTTGAGGCGGGAACGGCTGTCGTACGCGGCATCTGCACCGGTTTTCGGGGTGGTAAAGCGGACTGGCGTATGCGAAAATCTAGCTTACGCTGGGAGGCCAAGATGCCTTTTCGCCGTCGCGATTTGCTGAAGACCATGGGAGCCGCCGGGCTGATGGGGCTCTCCCTGCCGCGTGAGCAGAAAGCGCAGGACCAGGCGGCCCGCGCCACGCGCGGAATGCCCGTTCCACGCATCAAAGACATCAGCGTGATCGAGTGCGCGCCCGCCGGCGTGCGCCTCACGGTGGTCAAGATCACCACCGACCAGGCCGGCCTGTATGGTTACGGCTGCGCCACCTTCACGCAGCGCGCGGACCTGGTCAAGCCGGCGGTCGAGAAGTACCTCAAGCCATTTCTCCTCAACAAGACCACGGACCGCATCGAGGACATCTGGCAAGCCTGCTACGACAGCTCCTACTGGAAGAACGGACCGGTCCTGAACAACGCCATCAGCGGCATCGATCAGGCCCTCTGGGACATCAAGGGGCGGCAGGCCGGCATGCCCGTGTACCAGCTCGCCGGCGGGAAGTGCCGCGAAGCCGCGGACTGCTACGGACATGCCGATGGGGCCGACTTCCCCAATGTCGTCGAATCGGCCAAGCGCTTCATTGCGCAGGGCTTCCGGAATGTCCGCGTCCAGATTGGCGTGCCCGGCATGGCCGGCTACGGGGCCGGCGGAAGCAACGCGCCTCGCGTCGCGGCGCTCCATGAAGGACAAGTCTTCGAGCCTGCGGCCTACCTCCGCCGCGCCCTCAAAATGCTGGAGATTTGCCGCAAGGAGCTGGGCGACGAAGTCGAACTGCTCCACGACATGCACGAGCGCGTCTCACCCAACCAGGCCGTCCAGTTCTGCAAGGACGTCGAGCAGTTCAAGTTATTCTTCGTGGAAGACCCGCTCTCGCCGGAGGATAACGCCTACTTCCGGCAGATCCGGTCGCAGTGCGCCACCCCCATCGCCATGGGCGAGCTCTTCAACAGCCCGCACGAATGGCAGCCCCTGATCGCGGAGCGCCTCATCGATTACATCCGCGTACACGTCTCCCAGACGGGCGGGTTCACGCCGGCGCGCAAGATCGCCATTATGGCCGAGATGTTCGGCGTCAAGACCGCATGGCACGGCCCGGGCGACGTTTCGCCCATCGGCCACATGGCCAACGTGACGCTCGACGTGGTGAGCTATAACTTCGGCATTCAGGAATACTCGGATTTCAACGCCCGCACGCAGGAGATTTTCAAGGGATGTCCGGTCATGAAGGACGGCTATCTTTGGGTGAACGAAACACCGGGCTGGGGCATTGAGATCGACGAGGCTGCGGCAGCCAAGGCGCCGTTCACGCCGGGCAGAAACAACCTTAACGGTGGCTGGGGAGAGGTCCGCAGACGCGACGGCACGATCATCAAGCAGTGAGCGGCTGACATTAATATACATGAGTTCGGAATTGACCCCATTCCGGTGGCCGGCGAGTTGGAAGGACCCCTCCGCCCTGGCGCTGCTCGGCGGGACGCCGTTCGACTGCCTGGTGTGTGAAAAGGGCGCGGCGCCCGATCCTGTCCTGGCACAGGCAAGGCAGAAAGGTCTCACCATCGTCGACCCCGCCTCCCCGCAGGCCGGCGCGCTGATTGCCGAGGGGGAATGGCCGGGAGTGCAGATGGCACGAGGCCAGGCGGCCGCCAGCTCCGGCCCGACCGGCAATCCGTGGGTCGATTCCAACGGCTGGAGGATTCGGCTTGAAAGCGCGCGGAATCCGGCATCCCGCGTGTGGGTGGATGCCAAACCTAAGGATGGGCGGGCCTTGGCTGCCTCTTACCCGCGGACCATCGCCGACGCCGCGGCGTACGGTGGCCGTTGGATCGTTACGCTGGACGATCAGCTTGCCGGCGACATCGCGCAGGGGAAGGCAGATGCGTTGGCGGCATGGCAGAGGATTGCCGGCGCGGCCCGGTTCTTCAACGACCGCAAGGCGTGGTCCGGTTATGCGCCGGTGGCAGTGCTGGGCATTGTTTCCGATTTCTCCGGCGACAACGAGTTCATGGGCCAGGAGCTTCTCAACCTGGTGGCCCGTACTAATCAGCAGTCGGGCATCATCTTGAAAGATAAGGTTTCGGCGTCTTCCTTCGCCGGCCTGCGGGCCGTGATCTATGCCGACGGCAAGCCGCCGGCGGCGAGCCTGCGAAGCCAGATCATGGCCTTCGTGCAATCCGGCGGCACGCTCATCACCGGACCCAACTGGGGCCCCGCTCCGGGGACGCCCGGCAGCGGCCAGGATCAGCCGGGCTACGCATGGCGCTTAGCGGGCAAGGGCAGGGTGGCTTTCGCCCAGGAGGAGTTCGGCGACCCGTACGCGCTGGCGAACGAAGCCGTGCTGCTCAACAGCCACCGCTACGACAGCGTGCGATTCTGGAATGCGGGTTCGGCGGGTTCGTACTTCACGGCGGCGCCGGATCGCAAGCGGGCCGTGGTACACATGCTTTTCTACACCGACCGCGGCGGCACGTCCGTGACCGTGCGCGTGTCCGGAAATTATCGAACGGGGAAGTTGTGGACGCTGGACGGGCCGGAGCCCCGTCCCATTGAAATGGACTTGCAGAAGGATGCGGTAGAGCTGCATTTGCCAACTGTTTCTCAATACGCTGCCGCTGAGCTGGAGGCTTAAACAAGATGCATGGGAACTATACGCGCCGGGACCTGCTGAAGGCCGTATCCGCGGGCGCCTTACTTGCCGGAGCGCGATTCGGGCGCGCCGCCGCGACTCCCGCCGAGCCGGTGGCAATCGCCAAGTGCAAGACCTACAACCCCGCCGATCTGATGCCGGCGATGGCCAGGATGTTCGACCAGATCGGCGGTTTGGGGCGAATCGTCAAGGGAAAGACCGTCTCGGTGAAAATCAACCTGACCGGCGCTTACACCTACCGGCTGGGGTATGCGCCGCTGGGCGATTCGCATTACACGCACCCCGCCGTGATCGCCGCCGCGGTGAGCCTGATGGGAAAAGCGGGCGCCAGGCGCATCCGCATCCTGGAAAGCCCCTGGGCCACCACGGACCCCCTGGACGAGTACCTCCTGCAGGCGGGCATGGAGCCGAGGGACATCGAGCGCGCCGCCCCCAACGTGGAGTTCGAAAACACCAACTATCTGGGCAAGGCGAAGAAATACTCGCGCCTCATGGTTCCCAACGGCGGCTACGTTTACCCGGGCTTCGACTTGAACCATGCCTATGAGGAATGCGACGTGTTCGTCAGCCTCTCCAAGATGAAGGAGCACGCCACCGCGGGTTTCACCGGCACGATGAAGAACTGCTTCGGAATGGCGCCGGTGACGATTTACGGATCGAACGCAGGCGTGGATGAGCCGGCCATACAGCCGGGCGGCGGCCGCCAGCCGTTCCACAGCGGCTACCGGCAGCCATCCAAGAGCGCACCCCAGGAAAAGGACATGAAATCGTCGAGGCAGGATGGATACCGCGTGCCGCGCATCGTGACGGACCTGGTTTCCGCGCGCCCGATCCATCTGGCCATTAACGATGGCGTCAGGACGATGACCGGCGGCGAAGGCCCTTGGATCCGGGAGGCCGACAAGGTAGTGAACCCGGGAGTGATTGTGGCCGGCACGAATCCCGTGAACACCGATGCGGTGTCGATGGCGGTGATGGGTTTCGACCCGATGGCCGACCGCGGGACGCCGCCGTTCGAAACCTGCGACAGCACCCTGCACCTGGCGGAAGACGTGGGTATCGGCACGCGGGATTTGAAACGGATCGAGGTCGCCGGCGCGCAAATCAAGGACGTGTTATTCGATTTCGCCGCCCTCCGCCGCGAGAGGCGTGCGCGGCTGCCACAGGGCCGGCGAGGCTAAGTAAGGTGTTCGGAGCCGCGACCGTCAGGGAGCGGTTGCGAGGTCAAAAGGAGGCGTGGAGATGGCGCAGTCTGGATCGGGTTTCTCTCCGGACCGGAGAGAGTTTGGTAAGTTGGCGCTGGGCGGCGTGGTTGGCGCCGCGGCATTCCTGGGGTCGGCGGGCTATAGCGCCGCGGACGCGCCCAAGTTCGCGCCGGGGGTCAAGCTGTGCGTCTCGGCGACCGCCGAGCCGACGGACAACGATCTGCTCTTTCTGAAGCAACTCGGCATCGGGCACGTGAGCATCAACGCTCCCGCACACCTGCGCACCGCCGAGGGGTTCGTCCAGATCAAGAAGCGCTACGCGGATGCCGGCATCACCGTCTGGAACATTCTCAATATGACGGTGCACAACATGCCGGAGGTCACGCTCAACCTGCCGGGGCGAGACCAGAAAATCGAGGACTACAAGAACTACCTGCGCAACCTCGGCAAGGCTGGCATCCACTACACCACCTACGCCCACATGGGCAACGGCATCTGGAGCAGCGGGCAAGCGGTGATCCGCGGCGCGCCGGCCAGGGAGTACGATCGCGCCAGCCCGGCCAGACGCGGCGTGTGGGACAACATGACATGGGCCGAGCCTCTCTCCCACGGCCGGGTCTTCACGAAAGAGGAGATCTGGGAGAACTTCACGCACTTCATCAAACAAGTGGCGCCGGTGGCGGAGGAGCAGGGCGTGAAGATCGGCATTCATCCGGACGATCCGCCCGAACCGGTGCTGGCCGGGGTTCCGCGGTGCATCTTCGGGAGCTTCGCAGGCTACAAGCGGGCGCTCGAGATCGCCAACAGCCCCAACGTGGGCATGTGCCTGTGCTGCGGATGCTGGCTGGAGGGCGGCCCGCTGATGGGTAAAGACCCGGTGGAAACCATCCACTATTTCGGACCGAAGAAGGTCTGGAAGATTCACTTCCGCAACGTCAGTGCGCCGCTGCCGCATTTTGTCGAAACATTCATGGACAACGGCTACTACGACATGTACAAGATCATGAAGGCGTTGGTGGAGGTCAAGTTCGACGGCATTGTGATTTTGGACCACAGCCCCGGTATGGCGGGCGGCCCAAGCGCCCAGACGGCCTACGGCGTTTCCCAGATGCAGGGCCTGTTGAAGCGGGCGATGGCGGAAGTGAAGAGCTAAAATGCGTTTGGGCCGCCGATGAACGCAGATGAACGCGGATAAGAACCAAGTAGGTAATTGGCGTTGATTCGCGTTCATCGGTGTTCATCGGCGGCCATTGATCTTAAGGAGGTCGGTATGAAGACTGGCGCACTGGCGTTTCTCTCGTTCGCATTGGTGGCGGCATTTCTGGCGGCGCAAACCCCGCCCCTCCTCCGGCCGGGCCAAGTCCAGGCCAGCCCGCCCCAAACCGCCGAAGAACTGCGCGACTTTCCGCAGGCGTTGATTTCCAATGGGACTGTCCACGTCACGCTCTATCTGCCGGATACGGAGAAGGGCTATTACCGCGCCACGCGGTTCGACTGGTCGGGCGTCATCCCCAGCCTGCTGTACCAGGGCCACAACTACTTCGGCCAGTGGTTCGACCGATACGACCCGAAGATCAACGACGCCATCATGGGCCCGGTGGAGGAATTCGGCAACACCGCCTTGGGCTTCAACGAGGCGGCGCCCGGCGGCACGTTCGTCAAGGTTGGCGTCGGCGCGTTGAAGAAACCCGACAACGGGCGTCCGTACAACCACGCCACCACCTACGATATCGTCGATTCGGGCAAGTGGAGCGTCCGCAAGGGCCCGGATTTCGTGGAGTTCACCCAGGAGCTCACGGACGCAGCCGGCTACGCCTACGTTTACCGCAAGACGGTCCGGCTGGCGAAGGACAAACCCGTGCTCAGCCTGGAGCACAGCCTGAAAAACACCGGCCAAAAGATCATTGAAACCAGTGTTTACGAGCACAATTTCTACATGCTGGACGGCAAGCCCACCGGTCCCGATTACGTCGTGAAATTCCCGTTCGAAGTGCATTGGGCCGGTCCCGCGAGCCAGTTGACGGAAACCAGCGGCAAGGAACTGCATTTCCTCAAGGAATATCAGCAGGGCCAGACGGCGCAGAGCAACCTTACGGGCTACGGCCTCGGGGCCGCGGACTATGACATGAGGGTCGAAAACCGTAGGCTCGGAGCCGGAGTGCGCCAGACTTCGGACCGGCCCATTGCACGCATCAACTTCTGGTCCATCCGCGCCACGCTTTGCCCCGAGGCGTATATCGACCTGAAGGTCGAACCCGGACAGGAGACCACTTGGCGGATCAACTACGAGTTCTACACTTTCCCACCGGCAAATTGAATCGTGACCAATATGAGCACACTGCGAGCTGTCTTGATTTCCACGGCCGCGCTGGCGGCCATGACCGGCCTCGATGCGGCGCCAGCCGAAGGCCAGTACATCGCCTACGTAGGGACGTACACCAACCAGCGCCCGACTCCCAAGAGCAAGGGGATTTACGCTTACAGGTTCGACGCAAAGACGGGCAAATTCACTTCCATCGGATTGGCGGCCGAGACATCCAGTCCGTCTTTCTTGGCCGTCCATCCCAATCACAAATTCCTTTACGCGGTGAACGAGAACAATCAGGGAACCGTGAGCGCATTTGCCATCGACGCAGCTACGGGCATGCTCAAGCCGCTCAATTCGGTGTCCTCGAAGGGGAGCGGCCCGTGCCACCTGTCGCTGGATAGGACCGGCAAGTGGCTTTTCGTGGGCAACTACAACAACGGCAGCGTCGCTTCGTACCCGGTCAACGCCGATGGCTCGCTGGGCGAAGCCATCTCCACCGTGCAGCACCAAGGTTCCAGCGTGAACCGCTCGCGTCAGGCGGGGCCTCACGCCCATGAGGCCGTCGTCTCGCCCGATAACAAGCTGCTGTTCGTGCCGGACCTCGGCATGGACAAGGTGATGATCTACCAGATCGACGCCAAGGGCGCCCTGACGGCCAACGATCCGCCCTTCGCCGTCATCGCTCCGGGGTCCGGCCCGCGACACATTGCGTTCCACCCCAACGGCAAGTTCGCTTATGTGATGACGGAAATCACGGACTCGGTGATCGCGTTCAACTATAACGGCAAAGGCGGCCTGGAGGAGATGCAGACGATTGCCGCGGCGCCGGACTTTGCGGGGAAGAGCGGGGCCGAAATCGCGGTACACCCGAGCGGCAAGTTTCTGTACGCCGCCAACCGGGGCCACAACAGCATCGCCATTTTCACCATCGATTCCAAGGGCAAGCTGACCGCCGCCGGCAACGTTCCCACGCAGGGCAAGACGCCGCGCTTTTTCGGCCTTGACCCGACCGGCGCCTATCTCATCGCCGCGAACCAGGATTCCGACAATATCGTGGTCTTCAAGATCGACCAGAAGACGGGCGGGTTGACGCCCACGGGGGATGTACTGGAGATTGCGTCGCCGGTTTGCGTCGCCTTCGTACCCGCCCCATGACCTCGATGGCGGAGCGGGCCCCACTGAGCGGCGTATCCGGAAGGCAGACCGGGAGGTCCGCCCCACTGGCGGACCAAGAGGCAGACCACGAACTGCGATGGTCTGCCCCACTGAGCCGGACTGAGGACTCCCACATCTCATGAACCAAATCTGGCAGCAGAACTTCAATCCTCTAAACAACACGGTTCTCTCCACGATTGCCGCCGCGATTCCCGTCACCACGTTGTTCTTCTTCTTGGCGGTACGGCGTTCGCCGGCGTGGCGCGCCGCGCTGTACGCATTCGCAGCGGCGCTGGCCGTGGCGTTGGCCGTCTTCCGCATGCCCCCCATCATGGCCGCTGGCGCGGTCGCCGACGGCTTGGTATTCGGATGGTTCCGCATCGCCTGGATCATGTTCGCCTCCGTATTCGTCTATGACATTTCGGTGGAATCCGGGCAGTTCGAGATCATCAAGAAGTCGATCAGCGGCATCTCCTGGGACCGGCGGTTGCAAGTGCTCCTGATCGCATTCGCCTTCGGTTCGCTGCTCGAAGGCGCCGGCGGCGGAGGCGCGCCGGTGGCTGTGTGCGCAGCGATGATGATCGGGCTGGGGTTTCCCCCGATGCAGACAGCCCTGATCTGCCTCATTGGGAACTCGGCGCCGGTGGCCTACGGCGGGCTGGGCAACCCCGTGCGTACGCTGGTGGCGGTGACCGGCCTGCCAGAGGCGGATTTCAGCGCGATGCTCGGCCGCATCCTACCGCTGGCGGTGTTGGTGATCCCGTTCTGGCTGGTGCGCGTTCTCTCGAAGACGCGCGACACCCTGGCCGTCTGGCCGGCTCTGTTGGCCTGCGGCCTCAGTTTCGCCAGCATCCAGTTCTTCTGGTCGAACTACATGGGGCCTACTCTGGCCAGCGTCGTCGCGGGCATTGGAACCTTGCTGGTTATGGCGGTATTCCTCAAGGCGTGGCGGCCGGGCGAGATTTGGCGCTATCCCGGCGAGCCGCCCATTAGAGAGTCCCCCGAGCCGCTCGGCGCGGGACGGATTCTGCGGGCGTGGTCGCCGTTCATCCTCTTGACCGCGTTCGTGGTGCTGTGGGGGTTGAAGCCCGTGGGGAGCGCGCTGGACACGGTCTCCTGGAAGCATCCCGTTCCCGGCCTGCACCGGATGGTGTATCGCATGCCCCCCGTAACCACCGCGCCGAAGGCCGAGGACGCGCTGTTCGACGTCTCCTGGCTCTCAACGCCCGGAACCGGCGTAGTCATCGCCGGGTTCCTGGTGGCTCCGTTCGTTGGCCTGTCGTTGCGTGAGACGTGGCGGGTGTTCTGCCAGTGCCTGTGGAGGCTGCGGCTCAGCATGGTGGCGATCATGGCCATGCTTGGCGTGGGGTACCTGACGCGCTACTGCGGCATGGACGCGACCATGGGCATGGCGATGTCGCACACCGGGCGGCTGTTCCCATTTTTCGGCACGATGATCGGCTGGCTGGGCGTGGCGCTGAGTGGGACCGATGCGGGATCGAACGCGCTATTCGGAAGCTTCCAGGTAGTCACCGCCAATCGGCTGGGGCTCAGCCCGATCCTGATGGGCGCGGCCAACAGCGCGGGCGGCGTCATGGGGAAGATGATCGCGGCGCAATCGCTGGTCATCGCGTGCGCGGTGACCGGGCAGGAAGGCAAGGAGGGCCTGCTGTTCCGGAAGGTCCTGATACACAGCCTCCTGTTAGCGGTACTGGTGGGCCTGCTGGTGTGCATGTTCGCGTACGTCTTCCCAGGCGCGATTCCCAGCGGCCATCGCTATTGGTAAAGAGCGGTTTTTTCGAAAGCGAGGACAACATGAACAGACTGTTTTGCATTGCTTCTTTGTTGCTGCTGATCCTGCCCGTCGTGGCGCAGGCTCCGAAGGGAATCGTGGTCTGGAAATCGGCCGACTTGAAGGCCTACGCCGCTACGCTCAAGCCCAAGGTGAATGAGCAGAAGGTCGCGAGCCAGGCCCTGGCCGATTTCGGCGCCTACAACGCGCTGATCGGCCACCGCGAAGGCTCGGGCGAAGCCGAGTGGCACGATAATGCAGCGGATTTTATGGTGATTCAATCCGGCGAATGTACGCTGATTCTGGGCGGGACCATCAAAGACAGCCACACAACGGGGGCTGGCGAAATTCGCGGCACGTCGATCGAAGGCGGTCAATCCTATGCCGTCGCGCCCGGCGACATCGTCAACATTCCAGCCAAGACGCCGCACCAGATGATCCTGCCCGCCGGTGGACAGATCACCTATTTCGTGGTGAAGGTCCCCACCCACTAGAACTGAAGAAGGAGCACTTATAAATGGCGCGATTCCCGAGAATGAAAGTTTTGAACACGATGCTGGAGACGGGCATGGTACCCGTCTTCTACCACCCGAACGTGGAGGTGGCGCGCGAGGTCGCGGCCGCCTGCGTCGCCGGCGGATGCCCGCTGCTGGAATTCACCAACCGCGGCGACCATGCCTGGGAAGTGTTTACGGAACTGGAGCGGTACTGCGCGCGGGAACTTCCGGAGCTGATCCTCGGAGTCGGCTCCATCGTGGACCCCGGAACCGCTTCGCTCTATATCAACTGCGGCGCAAACTTCGTGGTGGGCCCCGCGCTGAACCCGGAGGTGGCGCGCGCCTGCAACCGCCGCAAGATTCCGTACTCTCCGGGCTGCGGAACCCTGTCCGAGATCTCCCAGGCCGAAGAACTCGGCTGCGAGATCATCAAGATCTTCCCCGGCAAAGAGGTCGGCGGCCCGGGCTTCGTGAAGGCCGTCAAGGGACCGTGCCCGTGGGTTTCGATCATGCCTACCGGAGGCGTGGAGTCCACGGAGGCGTCGCTGAAGGGCTGGTTCGACGCCGGTGTCGCCTGCGTCGGGATGGGATCGAACCTGATCACCAAGGAACTGCTCAAGGCGGCCGATTATCGGGGCATTGGCGCCAACATTCGGCAAACATTGGAGTTGATCCGGAAGATCCGAGATAAGTAGTGGTGGCGCAGACGATCGTCTTTTGTCGTGCGTTTTGTTGCGATCTGGCATGCCACAAAAGACGATGGCCTGCCCCGCAGAGCAGCATGTCCGCAACCACTCAGTGGGGCGGACCTCCCGGTCTGCCTTCTTGTTGCCCGGCGGCGCGGTCGAAAACCGCTGCGATTGAGAAGATGGCGCGCCGCGATTCAGTGAAGCTGCAAGCGTTTCTCGAACGTGCGTTGCGGCAAGAAGGCAGACCGGGAGGTCCGCCCCACTGGGTGCGCCCACGCGGGGTCGGGTTTTCGACCGTGCCCCACGGACGTGTCGCACCGCGCCAGTTCAAAGCCGCTGCCGCTTGAGGAGAAATCTTCTCAAGTGGACAAGAAATGGAGGTACTGTAATACTGTCGCCGCCAGGAGGTGCAGTTTGCAAGCCGTTTCACAATCTTCTTCGCCGGTTGCGCGCAACGTGGCGGTGGACGCCTACCGGGGCCTCGTGATGTTGCTCATGATGGCCGAGGTCCTGGAACTCTCGCGCGTCTCTCAAGCCCTTCCCGGCAGCGGGCTCTGGCGCTTTCTCGCGTTGTGCCAGACGCATGTGGACTGGGTCGGCTGCTCGCTGCACGATACCATCCAGCCGGGCTTCTCCTTTCTGGTGGGCATCGCGCTGCCCTATTCCATCGCCAGCCGCCTGGCAAAAGGATCGACCTTCGGCAAGATGTTCGCGCACGCGTTGTGGCGCTCGTTTCTGCTCATCGCCCTCGGCATTTTCCTGCGATCCTTGCACAGCCCCAAAACCTACTTCACTTTTGAGGACACGCTCACTCAGATCGGCCTGGGGTATCCGTTCCTTTTCCTGCTGGGGTTTCGTCCTGCACGCTGGCAGTGGTTCGCGCTCGCCGCAATCCTGACGGGCTACTGGCTGGCCTGGGCCCTATACCCCGCGCCGGGGCCGGGATTCAATTACCAGACCGTGTTGGTGCCGCCGGATTGGACGCACCACTATTCGGGCTTCATGGCGCACTGGAACAAGAACGCCAACCTAGGCAACGCGTTCGACCAGTGGTTCCTGAATCTGTTTCCGCGAACCCGGGCGTTCGTGGCGAACGACGGTGGGTACTTGACCCTGAGCTTCATCCCCACGCTGGGTACGATGATCCTCGGATTGGCCGGCGGCCGCTGGCTGCGCGCCAGCGCGCCAGGTATCCCGATGCGGCGCCTGCTCGCGGCCGGCGCCATTGGAATCGCGTCCGGCCTTCTACTGTACTACGCCGGCATCTGCCCGGTGGTGAAGCGCATCTGGACGCCGAGTTGGACGCTTTTCAGCGGTGGATTGTGCTTCCTGTTCCTGGCCGGGTTTGGCTGGCTGATTGAGGTGAAAGGCTATAGGAAATGGGCCTTTCCGCTGGTGGTGGTCGGTGTGAACTCCATCGCCGCCTACCTGATGGCGCATCTGTGGGAGCGGTTCATCATGGATTCCTTTCGCATTCATCTTGGCCCGCACGCATTTCAATTCCTCGGAACGCCCTACGAGCCTTTGTTGCGAGGCGCGGCGGTATTGCTGGTGTACTGGCTGATTCTCTTTTGGATGTACCGCCGAAAACTGTCCCTGCGCATTTGAGGGAGCGGCGGAAGTCTGGCAAAGCGAGCCCGCTAGTGCCTTGACCGTGTGGATTTGTCCAGTGGCCCCGGGCCGGGCATAAACCTCCGGCCCTCACGGCAACAGCGCCACCGTCGATATCCAGACCGCGAACTTCTTCGCGGCCGGTTGCATCACGTTCACCTGGCACGTGTATCTACCCGGCGTCAGTTTCTCCAGGGGGACGCTGAACCTCACGGGCACCGCCTTCGATTTGGAGTTCAATCCCTCGGCAATCGGAAGCGGCGCTGCTTCAAACGCCTTGACGCCCCCGCGATAAAAGCTGAGGGTCGCCACCATGAATTGCGTCGTCTCCGCGGCGGGCTGATAAGCCTCCAGGTAAACGTACATCTCCTGGTCCTGGCGGAACACCCGCGTCACGCTGGGAACCAGCTTCTCGTTCCCTTGCACCAGCGGGTTGGCTGCGATCAGTTTCTTGTCCCGCGTGATGCTGTCGCTGCCCCGATACCCCAACCCGAAGTTGATCCGGTCTTTGCTTCCGATGCCGATGTTCGACAACCGCGCGTTCACGTTCTTCGAGTTGTTCCGGCCGGTCCAGGAGGTCTGATAATTGCGCGCCGCGTATGGCAGGTTGGGTCTCGGATAATACTTCAGCAAGGCCGCCGCGGCCGCGCTGATGCTCGTGGACGGGATCTTGTTTTCGGGGAAAGGGACTCCCGTCGTCGGGTCGTAGATCGTGACCGCCGACCCTCTGGACAGGGTCTGCGAAAAATCGCCAGCCCGCTCCAGGTCTGTGGCATGTTGACCGGTTGCGAAATGGTTCCGGTACGGTTCCGCTGAAACTGGTAGCTGAGTGTGAACATGATGTGCTGTTGCGGGCTCACCAGTTTGGGAATCCGCAGCGGTCCTCCGAACGTCACGTCTCCGCGCCCATTCGCGTAGGCCGGTTTGGCCACGCTGGCGCCGGTCACGGAGTAACTGCGCGCGTCCAGGGCGGAGTTACCCAGGCTGAATGACAAGTTGCCGTTGTACATGTTTCGCGGATCTCTGCGTCCGTTGCCGAACGCCATCGCGTTGGGCCGTCCTTGCCAGTCCGGACGCCCTCCCGGAGGACCGCCGCGTCCGCCTTCCGGCCCACCCGGGTCTCCCGGTCCACCGCCGCCCGGACCGCCTCCTCCTGGCCCGCCTCCGCCGGGTCCTCCTCCTGGTCCACCGCCAGCGCCCCCGCGTCCGCCGCCACCCGACCCGCTGGAGCCTCCCGGACCTCCTCGCCCGCCGCCGGCGCTGTCCTGGCTGGTCTGGTCGGTCATGCCCATCCGGTCCGCGTCCTGCTGACTTCCTCTCGCTTGGGTCTCGTCCCCGCCTGTGCGCCCGCAGGCGGAAGCGGGATTTCGCCCAGGCGCGTCCTCCGGTCGCGGACCAGGCTCCATCGCCGGCGCCTCCGGAGCGGGTCTCAGGCCGGCGAGGATCGCCTCCTGGGACTGGTACTGCAATTCCCACACGCCGGCGGGAGCGCCGGACGCCACGCCGACCTCACGGACAATCCTCTCGAAGCCGAACGTCTCCACCTGAATCGCCCGTACGCCATCGGCCAGATCGGCGAACGAAAACGCGCCCTGCTCGTTGGTCGTGGTGACGATCTTCTTTCCTTCCCGTATCGCTGTCACGGTTACGCCTGGGAACGGCAGACCACCCGACCGGACCACGCCGTGGTATTCGGAAGCCATCAGCCCGGACGCCGCGATCCACGCGGCCATCGCGAGTCCGAGATGCTTATGCGTTCGTTTGGCGGCCATGTTCATCACACCGTCTGAGCCTGGAAGGGCTCAGCGCCTTCACTCGCAATGGCGCCCCCGCCCTGCCGCCGGTTTCCCCAAAGCCGCGAAGCTTTACGTTCTTAACCCTCTTTTTACGTTGCCCTGGTGGCACGTTAAGCTTCAACGGGCGTAATGTAAAAGCGGTAGTACGTCAACAACAGATAATAGGCCTCCATTAATCCGATGGAACCAATGAAGAAGGAGGTGCACGCATAAAACGGACACCAGTTGTCGCCGCGCTCGCGCTGGCGATGCCTTTCGTGGCGTTCAGCCAAGGCGGCCCCAGAGGCGGCTTCCGCGGCGGGCCCCCGGGCGGGTCCACGATGGAGAGCCTGCCTCAGACCAATTCCGATTTTGAGAAGAAGGTGCTGGCGGTGCTCGATGAGGCGCGCAAGACCGGCGCCATGTTTCAAACCGTCCCGGTCGCGGATGGCAGAATGCTGCGTCTGCTCACCGAAGCGGCCGACGCGAAGAGCGTGGTGGAGCTCGGCACGTCCACCGGGCTTTCCGGCCTATGGTTTTGCCTCGCCCTTCAAAAGACCGGCGGCACGCTGACCACCTTCGAGTATGATGCCGGCCGCGCCGCCACGGCCCGGGAGCACTTCAAGAAAGCCGGGGTGGACCAGCTAGTGACCGTCGTCGAGGGTGACGCCCACCAGACCATTGTCCGCCTCAAGGACCCGATCGACATTCTGTTCATCGACGCCGATAAGGAGGGTTACGTCGACTATCTGAATAAGCTGCTGCCGCTGGTGCGGCCGGGCGGCTTGGTTCTGGCCCACAACATCGACATGGCCCCCGACTACGATAGGCTGGTGACGGCTAACCCGGCATTGGAGACCCTGTATTACCGGAACGGCGAGGGGATGGCTATCACCCTCAAGAAGCGTTGACCGCTATATGAACGTGGAGAAGAATAAGGCGCGAACCCTGCTCTCATGGCTGGTTGTGGGTGCGCTTTTCGTTCTTTGCGGCGTTCTCGGCGTCCTGCAGTACCGCTGGACCGGCGAAGTCAGCCTCGCCGAACGCGAACGGCTTCGCGGAATTCTCCAGGCGAGCCTCAGCCGCTTCAGCCAGGACTTCAACTCCGAGATCGCCGCCGCCTGCCGCGAGCTTTTGCCGTCCGATCCGCCGGCCGATGCACAGTCGGCCGAAAAAGCCATCGCCGCCCGCTGGCCCGAATGGAAACGAAACGGTCGGCAGACCGGCATCTTCCGCCGCGTTGCGGTCGCCGCGCCGCGGGAGGGGACCGTCGTACTACGGAATCTCGATCTCGGCCGGGGCGTCTTTAGCGAGATCGATTGGCCCCCCGAGTGGGCCAATCTCCGGAGCCGTCTCGAATCCAGGCTCTCGGCGCAGCCGCTCCAGGGGCGAGGCTTCCGGGGGCCCCGGCCCGCCGAAGACGGCGCCGTCTTCGAGTTGGATTTCCGCGGAGAGCCGCCGGCCCGCGGCGGAACTCCTCCTCCCGGCCCTAGGGAGACAGGGGCGCTGCTCGTCGAGTTGGATCTCGATTACATTCGCTCCGTCCTGCTACCGGATGCGCTGAAGCATCATCTGGGAGCCGGAAGCGTCCTCGATTACCAGGCTGAGGTCCTCACCCAAACGAATCCGCCCTCCATCATATATCGCTCGGACCCAGCCGAGCCGAAGCGCGTGGCCGGCAGCGCGGATGCCTCCATCAGCTTCTTCGATCTGCAATACGAACCGGCTTTCCGGTTTGGGGGGCGGGCAGGGACCGGCGATGCGGCCCCTGGGCCAGGCCGCCGCCTTCGGGCGCTGGCAGTTGTTTGTGCGCCACCGCGCCGGCTCGCTCGAGTCCGTCGTCTCCCGGACCAGGATGCGCAATCTCGCCGTTACTTCGGGCGTGCTGCTGCTGATGCTCGCGAGCCTGGCCGCCATCGTCCGCTTCACGCGGCGCTCGCAGAAGCTCGCCGAGTTGCAGATGGAATTCGTCGCCGGGGTTTCCCATGAGCTGCGGACCCCTCTGACCGTAATCAGCACGGCGGGCTACAACCTGCGGGGCAAGATGGCCCGCGACCCCGCCCAAGTGGAGCGATACGGCGCCCTGATCCAGCAGGAAAGCGGGCGATTGAAAGATCTGGTGGAACAGGTCCTGCGGTTCGCCGGCGCTAACGCTGGCCGCGTCGTCCGCGAGTCCGAGCCCCTCTCCGCCGAGGCCGTGATCGAAGACGCCATCGAATCGAACCGGTTCGTCATCGAGGCCTCCCAGTGCGCCGTCGAGAAGACCATCGAGCCTGGACTTCCTCTCGTGCGCGGCGATCCTGTCTCGCTGAAACACGCCCTCCAGAATCTCATCGCCAACGCCGCCAAATACGAAACGAAAGGAAGCAAGTGGATCGGCGTGTTCGCGTCTAGAACCGCCGCCAAGGATGGGGCGCAGGTGGAGATCCGCGTCGTGGACCGCGGGCCCGGCATCCCCGCCGACGAGCAGCGCCACGTCTTCGACCCGTTCTTTCGGGGTAAACGGGGCTGCAGGATCAGATTCATGGGACCGGACTCGGTCTCAGCTTGGCGAAAGGCATCGTGGAGACGCATGGCGGAACCATCGGCGTGCGCAGCGATCCGGCCAAGGGAACCGAGTTCGTGGTGCGCCTTCCCATGGCGCCTCCGGAGTATCAAGATGAGTTCGCGCGTACTTCTGGTCGAGGATGAGCCGGGTCTCGTGCTCACCCTCACCAACCTCCTGGAAGCGGAGGGCTACGTTGTCGAGAGCGCCGTCGATGGGCCGTCGGGATTGGCCAAAGCGTCCGGCGGGCTATTCGACCTCGTCATCCTCGACGTGATGCTGCCCGGCAAGAACGGCCTTGACGTCTGCCGCGAGCTCCGCCAGCGCGGCAAGGATGTCGCCGTCCTCATGCTGACCGCCAAATCACAGCTTTTCGATCGCGTCGTCGGTCTCAAGCTCGGCGCCGATGACTACCTGACCAAGCCGTTCGAGCCGCCGGAGTTGCTGGCCAGAGTCGAAGCCTTATTGCGCCGGGTGCAGAAAGAGAAGCTCACTCCGGTGATCCGCTTCCACTTCGGCGACATCGACATCGATTTCGAAAAGGGCGATGTGCGAAAACGCGGCGAGCCAGTCGGTCTGGCCGGAAAGGAGCTCGAGCTCCTCCGCTACCTGATCGACCGGCGCGGCAAAGTCGTCTCCCGCGACGAGCTACTGGAAGAGGTCTGGGTTGTTTGCGCACTGCCGCCGAACACAGCTCAATCCGGCCGGTGGCCCACTCTAAACGCACGCCGATATCCTCGAACAGGGAATCGGTAATGGCCACGGCGCGGCGCACCAGGGTCGCGCTTGGCGCTCCATACGCCTCCAGAAATACCTTGACATCGGGCGGGCCATCCGGTGGGCGCGTCTGAACAATGCTGCAAGTCAACGCCGCGAATGCAGCGAAGCTGATGACAGTCCTCATGGCTCTTTCCTCCCCGCAGCCCCACGGCTGCCTCCACCGGCTCCGCTCGCGCCCGGACCACCGGTGGCGGCGACTTTCCTGTCGCCTGTCGTAAAGAAGCCAATGAAGCGCTTGTTGGTTTCCCTTGAGGCTCAAAGCTTAACGTCCTTAACACACTTTTTACGGTTGCCTGGTGGCGCCTCAAGCTTCGACAGGCATCCTGTGAAGGCAGGGCACATATTCTGCGCTGGCCGGGCCAGGTGGGGTCAGAACCGCGCCTTGTCCATGTCTTGCTTCTTGCGGCTCACGCAAGGCCTCCCGGCTTTCATTCGACGTACCGGCACGTCGAGCGCATATGTAGCCACCAAGGAGTATGCCTCTGGATATCAAACCGGGGAAGATGGGTTCACCGGACGTTTACCGTGTTGTAGGGGCAAGGCATTGCCTCGCCCGCCATGCGCCCGCCACGATTAACAGGCCTTGTACTCCTCCTTTGGCGCTAAAATAGAAGCGGGATTTCGGCTGCCCTGATTGGCGCAGGAGGTTTCAAGCCATGCTCGGCGAGTTTCGCAATCGTGTCCATCGGCGGGGGGAGTTGATCCACGCCACCATAGAAGGCGCATTCCTCACTGCAAACACGCTGCTGTTTACGCTTCTGACCCTCATTGTTCTGTTCCTGGGCGTCCTCTTGTTTCGGCTGGCTTAGCCCGCCAACCCAGCGCCTGGAGAAAGGAGAATGTCCATGATACTGGCCGGCAACGCCGATATTGGTTGGGACCGTAAGAAGAAGAATTGGATCGTCAGCATCCACGTTGGAGAGCAGGTCATCAAGCGGCCATCGGACAAGCGTGTGTCCCAGAACGCCGACGACGACCTGCTTCGCGCCGCGGCGATACAAACCGCTCGCGACGACGGGTACGAAGTCCGTCCGGAGAGCGTGAGTATCGTGCGATTATGACGCGCGCCGACGGTTCCTGAGGCCGGTTTTCGCGGCTGGAACGGGCCGGCTGGCCAGGAAGGCCAGCACATGCTGCTCCGTCACCGAGCAGGGGCACGGTTCTCCGGCGGCCACGGCGCCGAGTGCGCTCGTGAGGAGGTGCAGACACAAAACGGGGCCTTCCTGAAGCCTCACCTTGTGCCGGTTGAACAGCGCGACGTCGGTATCCAAGGCAAAATGTTCCGTCTGCGCGCCTGGCGTGAATCTTTCGAAAAGGTAGGTTCGGATACTCCCCTGCTGGTCGAACCCGACGTACCGGGGCCTGCGTATGTCCCGATAGGTGTCCTCGGAGAAATGGATGGACGCCGATTGCCGCACGGACACGTTGACCGCTCTTGGAGGCGAACTGCCATCCGCTTCGAAATTGACCAGTTGTCCCGCGCTGAGCGTTGCGACATCGTACGCCAGCACGGCGGCGACTGCGAAGTCGAAGCACCCTCCCTCGTCGGACTGGATCGCTCCGGATGAGCCTTTGCCACTGAACGACGTGATCGTTCCATGCATGGTCTTCTCCTCCCCATCATTCGCGTGTTGTTGGCTAAGGAGTGGGTCCAGGCGACCTGACTTAGTTCAGGCGACCCGAAGAGGGAGTAGGAAAGCTCGGCTCGGTTCTCATCATAGCTCTTTCCGGACTGGCTGTAAAGCTGCTGCGGCTTCAGACCGCTTTTGGTAAGGTGAAAGGAATATGAGCGAAGAATTGGCGGAGGCCGGTTTTCAGCGCTTCTGGCGGCGGCTGCAACAGCTTGGGCTGAACGCGTACGAGTCGCGTTCGTATCTGGTGCTGCTCGGACATCCCAGGTTCAAGGCGCTGGAACTCGCCGCGCGGGCCCGCGTTCCGAGACAAAAAATCTACGAGGTCTTGGACAGCTTGGTGGAGAGGGGTTTCGCGCAGGTGGTGCAGGAAAAAACCAAGCTGTTCTCGGCCGTGGAGCCGACTCTGGCGATTCCCGGTTATCTTGCGGGCAAGCGGCAAGCGCTGGAGCAGGAACTCACCGACAGCGGGCGCGCCGGCTCGGCTCTGATCGACGACCTGAAGACGCTCTACTCCGAGGGCCAGGGCGGCCGCGGCACGCTGGATTTCCTGCGCATCGTCACCGAACCCGCGCAGACCGCCGCCGAATACCGGCGCATGCTTTCGGAGGTGCAACGGGAATACGTGGAGTTTTCCCGCCCGCCCTATGCGGTGGATCCGCTGGACGAGAAGCTCGTCAAGCAGGCGCGCCTGGCCGGCGCCGCCTGCCGCCTGTTGCTGGAAGCGGGTTCGCTCGACGAGGAGCACCGCCAGCGCCTCAGCGAGTACATGGCCTGCGGCGTCGAGGTCAGAATGGCGGATTCGCTCCCCATGAAGCTGGCGGTCTTCGATGGCCGGGCCGGCATGATCGCGCTCCTCGATCCGGTGATCACGCGGCCCACCTGGACCGCGGTGGTCTTCCGCCACGAGGGCATGGGGGAAGCCATGACCGGACTGTTCGAGGACCGCTGGCGGAGAGGTACCAGCCTATAGCTAAAAGCTAAAAGCTGATAGCTGACAGCTACTACCCATGCCTATCGATCCATCTGCCTGGCTGGCGCCGACCGCGCGCGTGCATCCCGACGCCTGCATCGGGCCTGGCGTTCGCATCGGCGAGTTCTGCGTGGTCGAAAGCGATGTGGTCATCGGCGCCGGATGCGTGCTGGAGCCTTACGTGTTCGTCAAGCGGTGGACTACGCTGGGAGAGCGCAACGAGATCTCGGCGGGCACGGCGCTCGGCACGGACCCGCTCGATAAGCACTTCGCCGGGGAACGCAGCTACCTGCGAATCGGCGAGGGGAATAAGATCCGCGAGCACTACACCATCTCGCGCGGCACCGCGCCCGAATCCGCCACCGAGATCGGCGACGGCAACTACATCATGACCTCCGGCCACATCGCCCACAACTGCAAGATCGGCGACAACAACGTGATCGCGAGCTGCGCGCTGCTGGCCGGATACGTGGAAGTGGAGGACCAGGCGTTTATCTCCGGGGGCGTGGCCATCCACCAGTTCTGCAAGATCGGGCGGCTCGCCATGATCGCGGGGAACACGGGCGTCAGCAGCGACGTTCCTCCGTTCATCGTCTGCGCCGGCTACCGCGGCGACGCCACTGGGTTGAATCTGGTGGGTCTGAAGCGGGCCGGCTACCAGGCGCCGCGGATCGCCGGAATCAAGAAGGCCTACCTGATCCTGTACCGCTCCGGCCTGCCTCTCCAGGACGCTCTGGCGAAAATCGAAACCGGCGGCGCCACGCCCGAAGCGCTGCACATGGCGCAGTTCATCCGCCGATGCGAGCGCGGCATCTGCCGCGAGTACCGCCGCCGGTCTTTGCCGGCGGCGCCTTGAATTCAGGGGGCGCCACCCAAATCGCTCCGGAAACACGGAAATGGTACGCCCGAGTGGATTCGAACCGTCGGCCTCTTGCTCCGGAGAACTCCGAGTTGCCTCCAACAACTCCATCCTGTTCCTTGGTTATCGACAATTGGGGAGTCTGCTTTCGCTCGGCAAACAACCCAATATGGGACACTACCTGAGGCAGCCGGAAGTCATTTTGGATTCCGTTTGGGCACTCCCCGACCGGTCATTGCACACACTTGGCGATGCCGAAAACTCGCTGGCGTCGGCCGCACCCGCTTACTCTGCCACTCTGGCTGGCCGGCCTCTGGTTTTACTTCTTCTCGACATCCGGAAAGCCGTTTCGCGCGCTGGGCTGGGCATGGGTCTTCACCGCGGCAGTGATCGTCGCTCTAAGCCCGCGCGTCTACTACCTCTATCCCGCCTTCCCGATTCTGTTCGCCGCCGGCGCCGTCGTTTGGGAGGCTCGCCTCGACCGGCCGCGGCCTTTGTGGCGGAAACTCGCATGGCCAGCCTTGCTGGCCGCCACCGCCGCCGTCCTCGCGCCGCTCGCCATTCCGGTCCCGCCGCCCGAGACCTACATCCGGTATACCAAGGCGCTGCATCTCGCCCCGCCGGCGATCGAAACCCACAGGCTCGGCCCGCTGCCGCAAATCTTCGCCGATCGGTTCGGCTGGGAGGAGATGGCGGCCACCGTCGCGCGTGTCTATAACGACCTCCCGCCGGAAGTCCGCCCCAGGACCGCGATCTTCGG
>OCTA010000837.1_pt1 | contig 28642 bp, 33 predicted proteins | sample 1538991 | NCBI WGS metagenome assembly OCTA01 (sample SAMEA3539302, study PRJEB22396) | soil metagenome | biome: tundra; feature: field; material: soil | place: USA | collected 2010-05 | depth 0.15 m | reverse complement strand
CGGCGGGTGCGTCGGCGGGGCGGCGGGCACCTGGCTAGCGACCGCCGAGCGGCTGCCCGGCAAGCTGGCCGCGCAGCCAGCGAAGGTCGGCGGCAGGGTCGGGGGTCTCGCAGATAAGCGGGGCATCCGCGGCGCGGACGACGTCGACGATGAGCGCCGGGTCGATCTGACCTGACTCAAGACCGGCGTGCCGGTCGCGGCCGGAGCCAAACTCGTCCCGCGAGTTGTTGCAGTGCACCAGGTCGATCCGTCCGGTGATGGCCTTCAGCCGGTCGGCGATGCCCGCCAGGTCCTCGCCCGCCGCGTGCGCATGGCAGGTGTCGAGGACGAACCCGACTTCGCCGCAGCTGCCGCCGGCGGCTTGCGTCACGACATCCCAGAGCCGGGCAATCGCGTCGAAGCTGCGGGCCATCGCGCCGTCGCCGCCCGCGGTGTTCTCGATCAGCATCGGCAGCGGGCGGTCGATCCGCTCGATCGCCTTGCGCCAGCTGTCGTACCCCTCGTCAGGATCGACCCCGGCCGTGACGTGGCCGCCGTGCACGATCAGGCCCCTGGCCCCGATCGCCGCGGCGGCACGCAGCTGCTGGTCGAGCAGCTTGCGGCTGGGGATCCTGATCCGGTTGTTGGGCGACGCGACGTTGATCACGTAGGGGGCATGGATGTAGGCGTCGACTCCAGCGGTCTCGAACGCCGCGCGGATCTCCGCAGGGTCGCCGGGGAACACTGGCGCCTTCCAGCCCTGCGGGTCACCGAGGAAGAACTGCACAGCGTCGGCGCCCATCGCGAGCGCCTCGGCCAGCGGGGCACCGTCATGCAGATGGGCACCGATGCGAATCATTCCCCGAGCCTAACCGGAACCCCGCGGCTGCCCGGGCCGTCCCGAGCAACCCGGGCGCGCTGCCTGGCCCAGCGCCGTGCGGCGGCCCAGCGGCGGCGCGGCCGCCTAGAAGCCGCCGTGCGCGACGCCAAGGGCCATGCCGATGAACGCGGCTATGACCCCGGCCATGAGCAGGACCCGCTGCTCCCTGGTAGCCGAGATCATCTGGGCATACAGGCCGACTACGAAAGCGGCCCCGCCGAGGATCATGGCTATGGCGTGATCGGCGACGATCAGGCCGGTCGCGAACGCGATGATGCCGCCGATGAAGGTAAAGGCGGTCAGGCTGTTCTGGACCGGATGCCGTCGGCCGTCACTGTTCAGCGTGATGCGCCGCGGCTGCGCCTGGGCATGGGACCCGATGGTGCCGGGCATTGCTGCCACCCCCTAAACGGTTGCCTTCCGGCTGGGTGCTGCTGTCATACTCAGTGTCTTCCCGCGCGGACCGGAAGGGAAGCATGCGCCTGGCTGCCAGTGCGGCCGGCTGCCGATGCGGCCGGGGCTCCCGTTATGAATGAAGGGGGTTTTGCTGTCGGCGAGAATCGTCGCCGCTGGCTGGTAAGCTGGCCCGGCTGCAGCTGGCCGCCCCTTATGGCGGCGCGCAGCTCCTCCTGTCACGGAGAGACCGTGACCGCGTTAGTCCAGAGGAGGCAGGTAAGCGTATGCGCCGCTACGAAATGATGGTCATCCTCGATGCCTCGCTTGAGGAGCGGACCGTCCAGCCGTCGCTGGAGCAGTTCCTGAAGGTCGTCTCGACCGCGGGCGGAACCGTGGACAAGGTCGACGTCTGGGGCCGCCGACGGCTCGCCTACGAGATCGACAAGAAGTCCGAGGGCATCTACACCGTCATCGACCTGACGGCCGAGCCCGACACCGTTAAGGAACTCGACCGCCAGCTCAACCTCAACGAGGCGGTCCTGCGGACGAAGATCCTGCGGCCCGACCTGCGGTAAGCACGGTCACGACCGCCTGAGCCCACCACCTCATCACAGCGACCGGAGAACCCCCGATGGCAGCAGGCGACACCCAGATCACAATCGCCGGCAATCTCGTCGACGATCCGCAGCTCCGCTACACCCCCACCGGCCAGGCGGTGGCCAACTTCCGCGTGGCCTCCACGCCGAGGTTCATGGACCGGACCACCAACGAGTGGAAGGACGGCGACAGCCTCTTCCTCTCCTGCAACGTGTGGCGGCAGGCGGCCGAGAACGTGGCCGAGAGCCTGCAGCGCGGCATGCGCGTCATCGTGCAGGGCCGGCTGCGGCAGCGGTCCTATGAGACCAAGGAAGGCGAGAAGCGGACCGTCTACGAGGTAGAGGTCGACGAGGTCGGCCCCTCGCTGCGGAACGCATCGGCCAAGGTCACCAAGTCCAGCCGCGCTGGGGGTGGCTCGGGTGGCGGTGGCTACGGCGGCAGCCAGTCCAGCTCCGGCGGCCAGGGCGGGTATGGTGGGGGATCCGCCGGACGTCCTGCCGACGACCCGTGGGTAACGGACGCGGCCGACGGCGGATTCACCGACGAGCCGCCATTCTGAGGCAGGGCTAGCCAGCCCGGCCTGACAACAACAAACCGACCATCCCCGCCGCGAGCCGGGGCTCTGCCAAGGAGCACCACGATGGCCAAACCACCGATTCGCAAGCCGAAGAAGAAGGTCTGCCTGTTCTGCCAGGAGAAGATCACCCACGTGGACTACAAGGACACGGGGCTGCTGCGGAAGTTCATCTCTGACCGTGGCAAGATCCGGGCACGGCGGGTTTCCGGAAACTGCACGCAGCACCAGCGCGATGTCGCCACGGCGATCAAGAACTCGCGGGAGATGGCGCTGCTGCCCTACACCAGCACCGCACGCTGAGGCGCAGGGAGGTACGAGGCGATGAGCGGTACGCCCATGAAGCTCATCCTGACCCAGGAGGTTTCTGGTCTGGGTGCCCCCGGCGACGTGGTCGAGGTGGTCGGCGGCTACGGCCGCAACTACCTGGTCCCGCGCGGGCTGGCGATGCGCTGGACTCGCGGCGCGGAGAAGCAGATCGACCTGATCAAGCGGGCCCGCTCGGCGCGCGAGATCCGCGGCCTGGACGATGCCAGGGACGCGGCCAACCGGCTCGCCTCCCTGTCTGTCCGGCTGCAGACCCGCGCGGGCAGCGGCGGGAGGCTGTTCGGCTCGGTGTCGACGGCTGACATCGCCGCCGCCGTCAAGACCGCGGGCGGACCGGAGCTGGACAAGCGGAAGATCGAGATCTCCAACCCGATCAAGACGGTAGGCGCTCATCAGGTTGCGGTGCGGCTGCACCCTGAGGTGCGGGCCACCCTCGAAGTCGAGGTTGTCGGAGCCTGAGTCTTGAGCGGAGGCCCCGGGCGCGCCGCTGGCCGGCGCGGCCGGGGCTTTCTTGTGGCCTGATGGTCTAGCGCCCTGACGGGGACCAGGGTGCGGGCGTCAGGGCGGAAAGTCGTAGCCCGGCAGCCGCCGGGCCAGTTCCGGGTCGAGTTCAGACAGCATCACCCAGAGCCGGGCCAGCCTTTCGGCAATGTCGCCGGCCTGGCCCGTCTTCCCGGCCGCATCGTAGTCGGCCGCGAGCTTGTCGATGGCCTCGCCGATCCCTGCGAGCCGGTCGCTGCTCGTCGAACTCATGCTCGAATCCTACGGGAGCGAGCTTCCCGCCGCTGCTCGAATCGACGCATCCGGGGCTGCTGCCTGGCACTTCACCTCTGACGTCGGACGTCAAATTCCGCATGTGGATAACTTTTCGCGATTATGCACGCGCGAGAAGCGAGGATAATTCTTGTGCGCACAGCCGGTGGAGCGCATTTCCGCTGGCAGACAGGATCGGCTCGGCCGTTCCCGAAGACTTTCCACAGTGCTATCCCCATGCTGCGCACAGCGCAGGCGGCGTGTCTGCACAGACTGTCCACAAGGCTGTGCACAGCGCAAATCGCCGCTTGCGGCGACGCGCTGAAGACTGTCAGCGGCTTCCGATAGAACGGTCCTGCATTCCCGTGCGGGCAGCCGCGGGAAAGTCAGTGGCCAAGGGGGAGGAGCGTCCGGGTGAGCGTCGCCGAAATAACGCCTCGCGGCGAGGGGTTCGAGCGGACGCCGCCGCATGACATCCCGGCCGAGCAATGTGTGCTCGGCGGGATGCTGCTGTCGAAGGACGCCATTTCCGACGTGCTGGAGGTAATCCGGCCCGAGGATCACTACCGGCCCGCCCACCAGATCGTGCACGAGGTCATTCTCGACCTGTACGCGCGGGGCGAGCCAGCCGACGCGATCACGGTGGCAGCCGAGCTGACTAAGCGCGGCGATATCGGCCGGATGGGCGGCGCCCCGTACCTGCACACGCTGATCGCCTCAGTGCCGACCGCGGCGAACGCGGGCTACTACGCGCGTATCGTCCGGGAGCGGGCAATCCTGCGCCGGCTGGTCGAGGTCGGCACCCGGATCGTCCAGCTGGGTTATTCCGGCGACGCGGACGCCGACGAACTGGTCGACCGGGCCGAGGCCGAGGTCTACGGGGTCACCGAGAAGCGCGTCGGCGAGGACTACCTGCCGCTATCGGAGATCATGCCTGGCGCGCTGGACGAGATCGAGGCGATCGGCAGCCGCGGCGGCGGGCTGACTGGCGTACCCACTGGCTTTGCCGATCTTGACTCGCTCACCAACGGGCTGCATCCCGGCCAGATGATCGTCATTGCCGCAAGACCCGCCCTTGGCAAGGCCCTCGCGCTGGACACGCCGCTGCCCACACCCACCGGCTGGACGACGATGGGCGATGTCCAGGTCGGTGACCGTCTCATCGGAGCCGACGGCGAGCCGACCCGGGTAATTGCCGCTACCGACGTCATGCGCGGCCGGCCGTGCTTCGAGGTCGAGTTCTCCACCGGGGAGGTCATCGTTGCCGATGGCCAGCACCAGTGGCTCACCTGGGACCGTTGCACGCGAAAGGCATATGACTACTGCGCGCAGCCGCGTGCGTCGGCTTACCCGGACGACTGGCCAAGCTGGGATTCGACCCGTTCTTCTCAACGCAAGTGCAGCCCAGAGGCCCGAGAAGAGATGCGCGAACTGCACGCAGCGGGCCTGTCGCTGGCGCGGGTCGGGGCCGGACTTGGCCGCACCGCGGTAGCGATCCAGCAGCAGTGCAACCGCACTGACGACATTGCCGAGCACGCCGTACGGGTCACTCCGCGTACCACTGAGGAGATAGCGGCAACGTTGCGAGTCCGCGGCGAGAACAACCACGTCATTCCAGCCGCCAAACCACTTGTGCTGCCGCGCGCTGACCTGCCCATCGAGCCTTATTCCCTCGGCTACCTGCTCGGCAATGGCGACATTTGCGGAAGCGGGCGGGTCGCCTGCGATCCCCAAGATCGGGAGTGGCTCGCCGAGGAATTTCGGGCTGCTGGCTACCAGGTAACAGACCATACCGACCCTTGCCATCTTGGCGTCCGAGGCATCAGCAAGAAGTGGTGCGAGCTTGGTCTCGCAGCAGGTAAGCACATACCGGATATTTACCTGCGAGGTTCGTTTGAGCAGCGACTCGCACTCGCCCAGGGCCTCGTTGACTCCAACGGTCACGTCGACGGACATGGGGCTTACCGATTTGCTAACGCAGATAGAGGTTTGGCTGACACCTTTTTTCAGCTCGCAGCCAGCCTCGGCTGCGTTGCCTCGGTGTACCGCCGGGGACGCCGGCTGCGGGCCAGGCGGCTCTCCCGGGAGTCATGGGAGGTGATCGCGCCGACCGCGCTGCCGCTCGCCCGGCTTCCCCGTAAGGCGCTCAGAGCGCGACGTGAATGGAAGCGCGAGGAGGTCAGCCGCTACATCGTCGACGTGCGCCGGGTGCCCTCACGGCCGGTCCGGTGCGTGCAGGTAGACAGCGTGGATCAGCTGTACCTGGCAGGCCATGGGATGGTGCCGACACACAACTCGACCCTTGCGCTGGATCTTGCTCGGGCGGCTTCGGTCAAGAACGGGCTTACTGCGGTGATCTTCAGCCTGGAGATGAGCCGGAACGAGATCACGATGCGGCTGCTGTCTGCCGAGGCGCGGGTTCCGCTGCACTCCATGCGGACGGGCCAGATGGGCGAGGAAGACTGGACCCGGCTGGCCCGGCGGATGAGTGAGGTTGTGAACGCCCCGCTGTTCATCGATGATTCGCCGAATATGTCGATGATGGAGATCCGGGCGAAATGCCGCCGCCTGAAGCAGCGGCATGACCTGCGGCTGGTGATCATCGACTACCTGCAGCTGATGAGCTCACCGAAGCGGGTGGAGAACAGGCAGCAGGAAGTGTCAGACATGTCCCGGTCGCTGAAGCTGCTGGCGAAGGAACTGAACGTTCCTGTCATCGCGGTAGCCCAGCTGAACCGCGGTCCGGAACAAAGGACTGATAAGCGCCCGATGCTCGCAGATCTACGCGAATCAGGTTCTATTGAACAGGACTCGGACGTAGTGATCCTGCTGCACCGCGAGGATGCCTACGAGCGGGAGTCGCCCCGTGCGGGGGAGGCGGACTTCATCGTGGCCAAGCACCGCAACGGCCCGACTGCGACAGTCACTGTCGCCTTCCAGGGGCACTACAGCCGTTTCGTGGACATGGCGCCGGTGTAGACCTCAGCCGGCCGCGGCGCGGGATGATCGGGGTGAGGATTGACGTGGCGCCCTGTTTCGTGACCTGCGCCACCGGCAGTCCGGGTCCGGCCGGAGCGCCCGTGTCGTAGACTGTCGAGGTTCCATCTGCGCTCGTAGCTCAACGGATAGAGCATCTGACTACGGATCAGAAGGTTGGGGGTTCGAGTCCCTCCGAGCGCGCCATCGTAACCACAGGTCGGGGCCTTGTCCCAGGAGTGAGCGAGGCGCCGAGCCGCTGTCCGGGGGCCTGTCGTTTCACAACTCCCCGCAGTTCTAAGCGATCTTGTGAGTCTCCGCGAGCGCGGCGCGGCCTCGCTATAGGTCGTCGTCGCTTGCATGGACGTAGGCCTTCTGGGTGAACGCGGAGTCGTGGTGACCTGCCCACTCGCTGATGATGGAGATCGGGACTCCAGCGTGCTCCATGAGCGTCAGAGTTGTGTGCCTTGAGTCGTGCAGGGTGATTCGTAGCAGTCCCGCCCGTTTGAGCAGGCGGCCGAACTCGTCGGAGTATCACTCCGGGTGAACTGGCATGCCTACCTCGTCGGTGATCACGTACTCGCCGCCCTGGTACCAGCCGAGTACGGCGAGCCCCAACTGATACGTGAGTCCTGCCGTCGAACTCTCTGCCAACTGGCGCTTGCGCAGTGCCGTCAGAGCGGCGACTAGCTTGCCGTCGAGCGGAAGCGTTCGCTTGCCGTTTCGGGACTTCGGATCTTCGATCCGGACCCTGTACTCGACCAGGACCCGTGCCTGGCTGACGGTCAGCGTCTTGGCCATCACGTCGATATCCGACCTCGCAGGCCGAGGACTTCGCTGCGACGGAGGCCGTAGAGCGACAGCCGCCACGCAGCGTGCAGCCGGTCACGAGACGCCTTCGCAGGGAACTTCCTAACCTCGGCCTTGCTCCACGTCTCACGCTCCCGTTGGGTGTGCTCTGGCGGTTTGACGAGCCTCGCCACGTTTCGGACGAGCTTTCCCTCGAGGACGGCCATCTCCAGGGCGGCACTCAGCCGTCCCAGGGTGAGGCGGGCCGTTCGGCCGGACAATCCGGTTCCCGGCTTTCCGCTGCGCCTGCCGCCCGCGGTGAGCATCCAGTCCATCAGATCCTCGATGTCGGCCTTGGTGATGGACTGGAGCGGACGCGTCCCGAGCCGTTCGCGGACGGGCCCGGAAGGCGTCTTCGTAATTCCGCTTGGTGGAGGCGCGTCGGCCCCGGATGGCGCCCTTCAGGTAACTGTCCACGTGCTTGTTGACCGTTTCCTTGGACGGCTTGGCGTAGGTTCCCAGATTCGTCTCGTGGCGGATACGAGACAGTTCGTCGCGCGCTTCGCGTTACGTGTCGAACGTCAGCGTGAATTGCTTGCGCCTGCCGTTCTCATCGCGCCCGATGTCGACGACGACGCGGTATCTGACCGACCGGTTCTTCACCGTGATCTTGTGAATGGGTTCCTTCATTTTGATGTTCTCCCCAGGGGGCCGAGTTCGAGCAGCGGCCGGGGCGTGGCGGGGCAGTACAGGTTCCCGTTGGAGATGACCGCGCCAGCGTAGGTTCCCTTCGGGCCGCGGTCGTGGGGATGGAGATCCTGGATGAGCTCGGCTCCGGCGGCGCGCAGCGGCACGGCCCGGTTCTCGCGGGCGGTGGGCGTATCCGGAGTCAGCGAGCACGTCGCCGAGGGGGATGCCGTTTGCGATCATGCGCTGCAGGACCGGGACCATGGCACGGGCGGGGTCGAGGTGGCAGGAGGTGAGGGTCATCCGGCGGGCCAGCTCGGGCACGGCGGAGCCGTGTTCCTCGGCGATCATGGTGCCGGGGGACAGGCAGATCAGCCCGCCCGCGCGCATCCCGCGGGCGGGCGTCGGCTGGGCATCGGCCAGAGCCAGGTAGGCGGCGATCTGCGCGTGGCTGTAGGGGGCCTTGGACCGTTCCCGCGGCAGCGGCGCGCTCACCGGATCCAGGGCCGGGCCGGACAGGCCCGGCGCGCCAGCGCGCGCCCCGCGACAAGATCGCCGCCGAGCTCGCCACCACCGGCTTCGCCCTGCCCGGCACGCTCACCGTCCGCGCCTACCGGTGCGGCAAGCCCCGCTGCCGCTGCCGCGCCGACCCGCCCCGCCTGCACGGCCCTTCGCCGAGTGGACCCGCAAGATCGACGGTAGACCCTCACCCGCTGCCTCACCGACGAGCAGCTCGCCGACTACCAGCCGCTGTTCGACAACGCCAAGAAACTGCGCGCACTGCTCGCCGACCTCCAGGACCTGACCCTGCAGATCGTCGAGGCAGCGCCCGCCAGCATCCCTGCCACCAGCAGGCCCGCCTCGCCAGCATCACCATGAGCCGCCCGCTCACAGCCGGGCAGCCCGACGGCTACGAGCCCTGGCCCCCGCGGTCCCGCGTCGCAGAACTCGAGACGCTCGCCTGGCCGTCATTCAGGCCGACCGCGCTGGAAGCGATAAACCACTCAAAATGTCGCTGAAAATGCTAAACCACCCACAACACTGTGGGCGCAGCCCGCTTAACCTGTGGGTGACCCCCGGATAAGCTCCCGTTCGGCCAGGTCAGGCCAAGACGTGAAGACCTCACCAGGCAAATTGCCATCCCTGGCAAGGGCGCTTCGCGTCACACGTGATGCCCTCCGGAACCTTGCCAGTGATCTTGCCCGGCGCATGTTGGCGCCTGCCGGAAGGATGGCCAGGTAGTGGGGCTGCCTGACGGATGTAAGGTGCAAGCCATCAGCGATCCCTGCCATGCGCGTGGAGGATGTCATGGCTGCTAAGCGACGGTGGAGCGATCTCAGCAAGCGCAGCAGCAGATTGATCATCGTCGCAGGAATTGCCGAAGCCAGCCTCAAGATGGCAGTGGTCATCGACCTCAAGCGTCGGCCAGCAAGCCAGGTCCGGGGCTCGAAGTGGATATGGGCCGCGGCTCTTGTACCCGGTACCGCCGGGGTCGCACCACTGGCATACTTCGCCTTCGGGCGGCGACGGCAACCAGGGTCCCAGCCCGACTGATATGCGCAGCAGCGCGTGAGCAGCGTCACGAACGCGGCGCGCATGGAGGGGTGCGGGCCTCGTCTGGCTGACACCCATATCTGACACCAACGAGCCTGGACCTTGGCGGATTTCAGCGGACCTGCGCAGCGAGCAGCCGCACGTCAGGGACCATGACGGACACCTGGAATGGATTTTGCCGGTCAGGGGGTCATGGGTTCGAGTCCTCTTACCGTAGCTCCACCAGCGTCGGCACTCTCGCTCTCCTTGCAACAGCACGCCGAACTGCCGCCAGGCAGCAGAGTCCGCCCGGCCCGAGCGGCGCGGAGCTGACGGAGATACCGGCGATATCGCCCCGGCCGGGTCGGGCAGCCCGGTATCGTTCGGTCCTGTGCTGGACGGTGATGCGGTTTTCGTGCCGGACGACATCCCCCGGCGCGGCGTGTTCGCGCTCTGGGGCACCGGCTCGGGAACCGGCAAGGTCGAGTTCGTCTTCGCCCGCGGTGCCGACGGCCTGCGTAAGCGTGTGGTCACGGCCAGCTTCCTCTCAGTGGCCGAGGCGCTGCCGGAGCTGCTCTCGATTGAGCCGAACGCGACCGGCCCGGCCGGGTCGGCCGTGCGGCCCACCCTCGGGGTGTGGGCCGCGGCGGCGACGGCTGGAGTCGGGCTGGTCGCCCGCGGCAGGCTGCTGCCCACGGTCGGCCCGGGAGGCATGGACGCATGGCGGATCGGGCCGCTAGAGATGCGGCGGACCTCGCCTGGCTGCGCGAGCTCGCTGCCCGCTGCCCGCCGGCCGCGCACGCCCTGGCGGTCCCTGGCACGCGGCCGATGCGGATCCGCTCTGCCGAAGCGCTGATCCGCGGGTTCTGGGACGCGATCGCTGACACCCTGGTTCGCACCGCGGCGGCGCCGCAGACGACGGGCTCGGCCGGACGGACCTTGCCAGGAACAGCCAAGACGATGCCGGCGACGTCGACGCGACGTCCGCCCCGCCCGCGTTCCGGCTGGTGCTGCAGCTCCGCAGCACCGCCGACCCGAGCCTGATCGTCGATGCCAGCTCGCTGTGGGACCAGCCGGAGATCGTGCTCACCAGGTTCGGCGCCCAGGCCGAGACGGACCTGCTGCTGGCACTCCGGCGAGGCGCCGTGGTGTGGCCGCCGCTGCACCCGGTGCTGGCGCAGGCCAGCCCGTCCGCACTCGAGCTCGATGACGATGCGGTCACCGGGCTGCTCGGGCCGGCCGCCGAGGAACTTGCGGGTGCCGGCATCGAGGTGCTGTGGCCATCCAGCCTGGTGGGTGACGGGCTCAAACTGCAGGCGGCGGTGACGCCCGCGCCGGGGAAGGTGACCGATGCCGGGTTCGGCCTGGATGCGCTGCTGGACTTCCGCTGGCAGCTCACGCTCGACGGGGAGCTGCTCGACGAGGACGAGATAACGGCCCTGGCCGAGGCAAAACGGCCTCTAGTCAGGCTGCGCGGCCGCTGGGTGACCCTCGACCCGGCGCTGCTTGAGCGGCTGCGCCGCCCGCCGCGGACGCGGATGCGGGTGATGGAGGCGCTGGGCGCCGTCCTGGCCGGCTCGGCGGACATCGATGGCGAGACCGTCACCGTGGTCGCGGAGGGCGGGCTCGCCGACCTCGCCGAGCGGGTGACCGGCATCGCCGACGGCCCGGCGAGGCTCGGCCCGCCGCCCGGGCTGGCCGCGACGCTCCGCCCGTACCAGCACGGGGCGTGGCCTGGCTGGCCGCCATGTGCGAGATCGGGTTCGGCGGCTGCCTGGCCGACGACATGGGCCTCGGCAAGACGATCCAGGTGATCGCCCTGCATCTGCACCGGCGGGCGGCGACGGTAGGGCCGACGCTGGTGGTGTGCCCGGCGTCGTTGCTCGGCACCTGGGAGCGGGAGGTGCGCCGGTTCGCCCCCGAGATCCCGGTCCGCCGCTACCACGGTGGCGGGCGGCACCTGCAGGAGGTCGCCGCCGACGAGATCGTCCTGGTGACCTACGGCGTGGTACTGCGGGACTCGGCCGAGCTCGCGGACGTGGGCTGGGGCCTGGTCGTGGCCGACGAGGCGCAGTACGCCAAGAACCCGCTGTCGCGCACCGCGCGGGAGCTGCGGGCGCTGCCCGCCCCGGCCCGGATCGCGCTGACCGGCACGCCGGTGGAGAACCGGCTGTCGGAACTGTGGTCGATCCTGGACTGGACCACGCCGGGGCTGCTCGGCCACCTGGAGACCTTCACCCGCCGGGTGGCGGTCCCGGTCGAGCGGTACAAGGACGCCGAGGCGACAGCCAGGTTCGCCGCCCTGATCCGGCCGTTCCTGCTGCGGCGCAAGAAATCCGACCCCGGCATCGCCCCGGAACTGCCTCCCAAGACCGAAACGGACCGGATCGTGCCGCTCTCGGCCGAACAGGTCACCCTGTATGAGGCGGTGGTGAGGGAGACGATGGAGGCGATCGCGGCCAAGGAGGGGATCGAGCGGGCCGGGCTGGTGTTCAAGCTGCTGACCGCGCTGAAGCAGATCTGCAACCACCCGGCTCAGTACCTGAAGCAGACCGGGCCGCTGGCCGGCCGGTCCGGCAAGCTCGCTGCCTTCGACGAGCTGCTGGATCTCATCCTGGCGGGCGGCGAGTCGACGCTGGTGTTCACCCAGTACACGCAGATGGCAACGCTGCTGCAGCAGCACCTGGACGCCCGCGGCATCGGCTCGCTCTTCCTGCACGGCGGGGTCCCGGTGCGGCGCAGGGAGGAGCTGGTTGAAGCTCCGCCTCGGGCGCGACTTCCTCTGGTACCCCTTCGTGCGGTCGGACGGCGACTGGGAGCCGGCCGGGCCGCCCAACCCCGACCCGGCGGCCGCCGCCGCGGCGCTGTGACAGCCGCCGGGCGCTGGGCGGCTGGCGGGAGGGGCCTGGCGGGGGGAGCGGAGACTCGTCGATTTGAGGTAGTCCTGGCGCGATATGGTCGGCCGCGATTACGGGCCGTTCGGTATTGCGCTGGGTGGAGTATTCAGAGCGGCGTGGACCTTTTCTAGCAAGGCCGGCGGGTGAACGGCTTTTGGACGAACGTCGTTTCCTCGACGGGGGCCTTCTGCGGGCTTACGGGCTCGTCGTCAACAACGAGGATCGTCTCTGCATTTCCTCGGTCGTCAGCGACCGCCTCGACCGACGTCGCCAGGGCGGGCGCAGTGGTGGCGGGGAAGAAGAGCCGGAACCCAGAGCCGGCGTCTTCTTCGGAGTCTACGCTGATGAAGCCGTCCTTGATCGGCTCCGGTCGCGATGCCATAAACCGTGGCCAGTCCGAGACCGGTGCCCTGGCCTGCCGGCTTGGTCGTGAAGAATGGCTCGAAGATTTTGAACGGCGACGTCGGCGCTCATGCCGGTTCCTGTGTCGCTGACGGCCAGCTCTACATAGCGGCCAGGGCTTACGCCAGGATGGAGGCGGACGTAGCCCTCATCGAGGTCGGCGAGCCTCGTCAGGGTGCCGCCCTGGGGCATGGCGTCGCGGGCGTTGACGGCCAGGTTGAGCAGTACTTGCTCGACCTGGCCGCGGTCGGTCGATGGTGTGCCGGTCCGCGGCCGGTTCGACTCGGATTTCGATGCTCGCCCCGATTGCGCTGGACAGTAGGTCGCGGTTGTCGGCCACAACGGCGTTGAGCCCGAGTGGCTCAGGCTTAGTTATCTCTCGCCGGCCGACGATGAGCAGTTGCTTGGTGATCCGGGCGGCCCGTTCTGCCGCGGCCTGGATCTGTTCGATGTCTGCCTGGACTGTGGGATTATCGGACGTCTTCTGTGCTGCGAATGCGGAGTTCATGATGACGGCCAGCAGGTTGTTGAACTCGTGCGCGACTCCGCCGGCCAGCTTGCCCAGGCTTTCGAGCCGCTCGGTCTGACGCAGTTGGTGCTCCAGCGAACGGCGATCGGCTTCGAGGCGGGCGTGCTCGGTTATGTCCCTGGCTACCGTGGCCGCCCAGATCACCGAGCCGCTGGCGTCCAGGATCGGAGAGGCGGAAATGGACACGTCGAGGATGGTTCCGTCTTTGCAACGGCGTTGGGTCCCGAAAGGCCCGATCCGCTCCACCCCCCCGTCTCAGGCGCTCCAGGATGGGCAACAGCTCTCCGGCCCGGCGGGATTAGCTTGGTAACGCCAGGCTCGACGTGGCCGGCGAGACGCCTCAGCCGCTCCTCGTCTGTGCAATCGAGCACCACCCAGGCGTCGATCGGCCAGTCCTTGAGTTCGTTCGGCGTGCAGACACCAAGCAGCGCAACCGGCAGATGCATCATCGGCTCCAAGACCGCGCGTACGAGCTAGCGGCATGCGAGCCAGGTATCGGGGTTGCCTGATCTCTCGTCCGGCGAGGCGGTCGCGGGAACCATGAAGGCGTCCCAGTCCAGCACCACACGGGTCGGCAACAGGGCCGCGAGGGGCTGAGCAACGGTGCTCTTGCACGACCCAGGCGCGCCCAGCACAGTTGTGATCACGGGGCCACCGTAGCTGCACACCGGCTCTCGTCTGGTGCTGATTTCCGGGATGGGCAACTGCTGCCAAGGCTGCTGCCAACGCGACGAATACTGATCGACGCCCGGCGACAGATATGGAACAACGCCCGAGGCGGCGACCGCGAGTGGCCAGCTCTGGATGGTCCGCCCGTTGCTACGGATCAGAGGGTTTGGGGGTTCGAGTCCCTCCGAGCGTGCCACCCGGAGAGTGCAGGTCACTACACGTTTGACCTGCGCTTTGTCTATTTCCAGGGTCAGCCTGCGATGGCCTGACAGTGGCCGCGAAGATCTCGGCCCCACCTTTGCCAATGTAAGGGTCAGATGCTCTGATCCCCGTCTCGCGCCGACCTGAACGCCTCTCAGATGGTGTTAGGGGCATGTCTGTGACGACGGCCGCCGCGCCCGGAGTGTCGTCGGCAAGCCGGTGGATGAAGCTGCACGGAAGGGAAGCACATCCGCAGGCACCTCACCGACCAGACTGCCCGGTGGCGCAGGCCGTGAGCGGACGGATCGAACTGTTCAACATCGCCTCACCGGACGGCTGCCGGCCAGCGGCTGTCTGTCCCCACAAGGGCGGGATTACTTCTCGTGGACGAGTCGTGATCGCAATGTCGGCACGGTAACTCGACCTCTGCGGCCGGCATTCCGGGTGGCGACCTGATCGAGCCTCGTGCGCTATCACGGGATCCCGCGAAAGAATCTGGCTCGTCCGCCTGGGCAGCATCCGTTGCTAGGTTCGCCTTATTCGGACAACGTTGCGAGTGAGCCGCTGAGCCGAGAGGAGGCTCCCTTGTCAGAGGAGAAAATGGTCGAGCTGATCCAGGGCGCCCTTGCGGCGCGCGGGATCGAGGACGAGGGCCTCGCCGTAGGCCAGTTCAACCCGCGCGGCCACACTGGTGCCATGTTCGCGGGCGGGCTCGTGGCCGGGGAAGCCGGGAGCCTGCTTGTTGACGCGGGGGAAAGCGCGGCCGTGGGGGCGGGCTCTCTGGCGGGTATGTACGCCGCGGACGCCCGCTCCGGGCTCCCTGCCAAGATGCTGGTCGCAGTAACCGCCACGGCGGTGTACGGCTTCGCGGCGCCCACCAGGCACGACGAGCCCACGGCTCTTGTCTTCCAGGTCCCGCGTGCGGGACTCACCATTAGCGTTCACCAGCGGGTGAACGTGCGTGTGCTGGAGCTGATCGACAAGACCACTGCCGCACGCATCGAAAGCTCGAGGGCAACCGGCTGCCAGTGACGCACTCCAGGGACGTGATCGACGCACTCCAAGGCTAAGAAGACCGGCACCGGATGGGGCGCCCCGAGCCCGGCTACTAATATCACTGAGTGACGTTCGATTACCCGGTTCAGCAGGCTGCTCTGTTCGAGAGCAGGAAATCTTGTGCCGCCCCGAAGGCTGTCCATCGTCACGCCGATCTCTGAGTGTCCGGGCACCTCGGTGATCGTCCGTGCGGGCGCCCCTGCGGCGAGCATTAGCGCTGCAGCGCTCCGGGCAACGCCGACTCGCCGGAGCGCTTCGCCCTATCCAGCCGATCAACGGCATCCACACGGCGCAGCCAGCGGCCGCTTTCCGTGCCATGACTATTTTTTGCCGATGGGCATCTGCTGAAGAGGCCAGCGAGCCCGGGCTGCAGCGTCGTCGTGTTCAGGGGTCGCCGTGTGCCGGATCCGGCGTTCTTCAGTGACGAGTAAGCCGCCGGTTACTGGTCCGCAGAGCGAACGGCTGGGGCAACGCTTCATCGCGTCTGCAGCCCTGCTCAGATCAACTACCAGCGCGTGATACGGCCGCCGCGATCCCGCCAGCATCGCTCTCAGCGCAGATCGTCCGTCATGGTCCGCGTTGTGAGCGCCGTCTGGAGTCCTGGAAACGAAAAGGGCCCAACGACCCTGTCTTCGCCAGCTTCTCCCGCTGGACCATAGCCTGGCCGAGGCTGTCGCGGTGAATGATCCCTCTTTCAGCGAGGACCGGCCCGGCGCGCTACGCACGTCGACGACATCGAAGGTCGCCGCGTGCAGGCACGAAGTGGAGGTCGCGCGTGACTGTCCCTCACTCGATGCCAGAGACGCCCCGGCCGCCGGCGGTCGACGCGCTTTACGACTCCCAGCGTGGCATCTACTACACGAAGCCGGTCCTGCGCGGCTGGCTGCACCTGATCTGGTTCGAGATATCGGTAGTGATCGGCACGCTGCTGCTGGTCCGCACCCACGGGGCTGCCCGGATCACGGCTCTCGCCATATACGCGGGAAGCGTCAGCGCATTGTTCGGGGTCAGCGCGCTGTATCACCTAGGCAACTGGAGTGTTTCGTGGAGTCGGCGGATGCAGCGCCTGGACCACGCGATGATCTTCTTTCTCATCGCCGGCACGGCAACCCCCGCGTTCCTCCTCGCTAACCGCGGTGCCTTCGGGCTTATCTGCCTGACCGTGCTGTGGGCACTGACACTGACGGCTGCGGCCGTCCACCTGGTCTGGATGAGCGCACCAGAGGTCGTGGTTGGCGCGGTGTTCGTGGGGCTGGGCTGGGTAGCCGCCCTTGCGCTGCCCGGCGTGTGGATCCATGCCGGCGTTGCTCCGGCGGTCCTGGTCCTCGCGGGCGGGCTGCTCTACATGGCGGGAGCGATCTCCTACCACCGCCGCCGGCCCGACCCCTACCCCTCTGTGTTCGGCTATCACGAGGTCTTTCACGCCTATGTCTGCGCCGCTGCGACGTGCCAGTTTGTCGCGATCTCACTGTTCATCTTCTGACGAGGGCGGCCGAGGCAGCTGCCCCGAAACAGGAAAGAGCAGATCCGCCACAGCGACCGCGGCCGGAGAGCTCCGCTGTTGTGGTCAGGACGAGCCGCCCGTTCCGGGCTGGACGACGCTCACGGTCAGGATCTGAATCGATGCGGAGCTGCCGGCGCGGCGTAGCACAGGTAGATCGGCACCGCCTGGTTGGGCGGGTAGATCAGCAGGTAGTCCGCGGTGGCTGGATGACACTTGGACACCGGGTAGTCGCCTGCATGGATGAGCCGCAGCAGCGCATTGGCGACTCCTCCCGGCGCTAGCGTCACCAGCTCTCGCGGTGTTGTGTGGCTTTCTGCGGCCGTCCCGTGAAGCGTGCAGCTGAAGTTGCTGAGATTCGTGAAATCGATCACGGTATAGGTGCTGCCGGCGGTCCCCTGGGAGAGCCCAGATCTCGCCCCCAGGTAGCGCGACAGGCATGATGCGGGATGGGCCGTGACCTGGGGTGCCATGCGGTGCGACGGCTGCGGCCGGCGCTGCGGTTCCCGGTGGCCGCGACGGAGATCCCCAAACGTAGCGCGGCGTTCGCGGATCCTCTGGCGCTGTCGTTCATGTCTTCTCCTGTCCGCACCGCGGCCAGGCGGCCCGCGCTGTCCGTCCGCACCGCGGGAGCGGTTACGGCTTCTGTCGTGACAGCGGTAGGAGTTGCGGCAACAGCACGCGCCAGCAACTTCTCGGGCAAGAATTGCCCGGCCGATTCTGTGCGGCGCTCGACGCTCGTCCGGCTCATGGCTGACACTGACGAGATGGCGCGGCTGCACGACGTCGTTGTCGATTGCACTCAGCCGGCATCTCTGGCCCGGTTCTGGGCGGCGGTGCTGGACGGCTATGCCGTTGCGCCCTACGTGGAGGACGAAATCGCCGGTCTGCGTTCAATGGGAATCGATGACGTTCTGCGTCGCGTCGGCCTGATCCGCTCGGTGCAGGTGCCCGCGATACCGGATCACCCGGACGGGGCGGCCGCGTTGCAGGCGGACCTCGAGCTGGAGGAGCGGCAGCTCGGCGCTACCGGGATCGGGTGGCCGAGGCGACCGAGCTGGGGCTGCCCGATGTCGCCGAGCCGCTGCGCCCGCTGCTGACGCAGACCCAGGACCACGTCATCGATCTGCCGGGATGCCCTGGGCAAGTTGGCTGCCCGGCAGGACTGCCCAGCGTCGCCCGGGTCTAGGAAAGCACGCGCCGCCGGAAGTTGCGCAGCCCGATCGCCAGGAATGCGAGGCCAAACGCGATCACGACCGGATAGATCACGTACAGGTGCATGTGGGGCGCCCTGGTGAACGCGGCTCGCATTCCCTCGTTCACGTAGATGAGCGGGTTGATCAGCACGATCGTCTGAAGCCAGTGCCAGCCGCCCACCGTTACGGGCGCCAGCTTGGTCCACGAGTAGTACGTGCCGCCCAGGAATGTGATCGGCAGGATGATGAAGCCGAACATCAGGCCGATGTTCCGCGGCTCGAAGCTGGTGCCCAGGACGAGTCCGAGGCCGGCCATGGCGATGCACGCGAGCGGTACAAACGTCACGATGATCCACCAGTGCAGTGAAATGTGGGCGTGCACCCCGGGCGCGTGCACGACCGAGGCCATCGGCAGCACGATGATCGCTGACAGCACGCCCTGGGCCGCGCCCGAGAGCACCTTGGCAATGGCCACCAGCCAGATGGGGCAGGGCGCCTGCACCCGGTCCTCGATCTCGCGGGTGAAGCCGAATTCCTGGGCCATGGCCAGGGCGATCGACTGCACGCCCTGGAACATGACCGAGATGCCGACCACCCCCGGCACCAGAATGGTCGCGAAGGCGGACTGGGCTGCCGTTCCGTGCCCGCCGATGCCCTGGCCGATCTTCGGGAAGACGAAGAGGAAGACGAAGCACAGCAGGAACGGCTGGATGATCGTCCGCAGCACGAACTCCCAGAGGTGCTTGCGCAGCACCACGAGGTCGCGCAGCATAAGCGCGCCGAGCGCGGTCCAGCTCGCGGCGGCCACCGAGCGGGTGGGGCCACCGCCGATCTGCCGGGCCGACGGCGCCGGTGCGGTCAGCGAGGTGGCCATCAGTCCCGCAGCTCCTTGCCGGTGAGGTTGATGAAGACCGTCTCGAGACTCGGCTCGGAGATCGACAGGTCGACAAGATCGAAGCCGCCACGCTCCGCCGACAAGACGACGCGCGGGACGAGCCGGTCGCTGCCCTGCACGTGCAGCTCGAGACCGCCATCTACCTGCCGGGTGCGGGTGACGCCTGCCACGTCACCGGTCAGCACCTCAGCCAGCCGGGTGGCATCACCGGTCGTCTTCACCGTCACGACCGTGTCGGCGCCGATGCTCTGCTTGAGCGCGGCCGGAGTGTCGAGAGCGAGTATCCGGCCGTGGTCCATGATGGCGACCCGGTCGCAGAGCTGATCGGCCTCTTCCATGTAGTGCGTCGTCAGCAAGATGGTCTGGCCTTCGCGATGCAGTTCGCCGAGCAGATCCCATAGGGCGAGCCGGCTTTGCGGGTCGAGCCCTGCTGTCGGCTCGTCGAGAAAGAGCACCGAGGGACGATGGAAGATGGCCCGCGCCACCATCAGCCGTTGCGCCATCCCGCCAGAGAGGGCGTAGACCGACGCCTTGGCCCACTTTGACAGCTGGAACTGCGCGAGTAGCTCGTCGGCGGTCTGCCGGGACGCCTTCGACCCGATGCCGAACAGCCGGCCGTGGAAGTACAGGTTCTCCCAGACGGTGAGCTGACGGTCGAGGGTGTTCTGCTGCGAGACGATCCCGCTCAGCTGTTTCGCCAGCGCCGGATGCGCCGCAATATCGACTCCCTCGAGGAACGCCCGCCCGGAGGTCGGCACCACCCGCGTCGTCAGCATCCCGGCGGTCGTAGTCTTCCCCGCGCCGTTAGGTCCCAGCAAGCCGAAGATCTCGCCGGCCCCGACGTCGAGATTCAGCCGGTCGACGGCGGCGAAATCTGTCCCCGGATAGACCTTGGTCAGGTCGTCGGTATGGATGACAGCGCCTCGCTGGCCTTCGGTGCGCCCGGTAGCGCTCGGCGGCGCTTGTGTAGTGCTCATCGCTCACCACATCGTAGCCCCCAGCGGGATCAGAAAACACTTGACATGAACTGATCCGACGTGGATATTCTGAATCGAGTATTTAGAGGAAGGAGCGTCTATGACCCGTCGCCGGGTGTCCAACCCGCTGGCGCTCGCCGTGCTGTGCTGTCTCAGCGAGCGGCCGATGCACCCCTACGAGATCTCCACGACGCTGCGCAGCCGGGGCAAGGAGAACAGCATCAAGCTCAACTACGGCTCGCTGTATGCCGTCGTGGAGTCACTGCAGAAACACGGGCTGATCAGAGCCCGCGAGACGACCCGCGAGGGCCGCCGTCCCGAGCGGACCGTCTACGAGATCACCGCGGCGGGCCTGGCCGAGTGCGAGGACTGGCTGGCCGAACTGCTCTCCACGCCGGTGCGCGAGTTCACCTCACTGGAGGCCGGCCTGTCGCTGATGCCCGGCCTGCCGCCGGATGAGGTCGCGCGGCTGCTGGCTGAACGCGCCGAGAGACTGCGGATGGAACTGCGGGCGATCGACGCCGCGCACGCCGAGTGCGCGGCGATTGAGCTGCCCGAGCTGTTCCTGGTCGAGAGCCTCTACCGCCGCAGCATGGTCGTCGCCGAGCTCGATTTCGTCACCAAGCTGGCCGCGGACATCCGCTGCAGCGCCTTCGCCGCGGTGAACGTGTGGCGCCGCATCCATGAGCTGCGCGCCCAGGGCATCTCGTCCGAGGAGATGATGGCCGACCCGGTCGGCCATCTCGGGGAGGAGGCCAGCGCACTGAAGCTGGGCCCGTACGAGTAGCACAAGAACCCCTGGCCGGTGCGGTAACACCAGGCCAGGGGCCGTACACCCGAGCCAAGACCGCAAGCGGTCCGTCCCGAGGCGCACCCCCACGATAGGCGCTGCGGTCCTGGCTCTCCCGACCCAACCCGAGGGAGTCCCACGTCCCAGTTCTCCTCGGCGGCCCTGTCGGCCGTCGACCTCGTCAAGACCTACCCGGCCGGACGCGGCGCGCCGCGGATCCGCGCCCTGGACGGGCTGTCCGTCAGCGTCGAAGCCGGCAGCGTGTTCGCGCTGCTTGGCCCGAACGGCGCCGGCAAGTCCGCCACTGTCAAAGTCCTCACCACCCTCTCGCACCCTGATTCGGGGCAGGCAACCGTCGCCGGAATCGACGTGCTGCGCAACCCGGTCGGAGTGCGGCACGCGATCGGGCTGGTCTCGCAGAAGACCTCCAGCGATCCGATGGCCACCGCACGGGAGAACCTTGTGCTGGCCGGACAGATTCAGGGCATGTCGCGCGCATCGGCGCGAGGCCGGGCCCTGGAGCTGCTGGCCATGTTCGGACTCGGCGACGCCGCCGAGCGGCTTGCCAAGACATTTTCCGGCGGCATGGCCCGTAAGCTGGATGTCGCTATCGGCCTGGTACACCGCCCGCAGGTGCTGTTCCTGGACGAGCCGACCGCCGGCCTGGACCCCGAGGCGCGCGCCGAGATGTGGGCCGAGATCGGCCGGCTGTCCGCCGAAGAGCAGGTGACCGTGCTGCTCACGACGCACTACCTGGAGGAGGCTGATCAGCTCGCCGACCGGCTGGCGGTCGTCGATCACGGCCGGATCGTCGTGGAGGGCACGCCGGGGCAACTCAAGGGCGAGCTGCACGGTGACGTCGTGACCATCGAACTGACATCGCCGGATGCGGCCCCGGCTGCGCTGGCGCGGCTGGCGCGCCTGGCCGACCTGCACGACGCCGCCGCTGACGGCACAAGCCTGCGGGCCCGCACCGCCAGCGGGGCACGGGCTGTTCCGGCCCTGCTCGCCGCACTCGAAGATACGGGCATCGCGGTGACTGCGGTAACGGTAGCGCGCCCGTCGCTCGACGACGTCTACCTGCGCTACGCGGGCCGCAGCTTCGAGGTGGCGGCATGAGCGCGCTGACGCAAGTCCGGGCCCTGCCCGCCAGGACGAGGCGAAGCGATCGCGCGCAGCTGGCCCGGCATTCGGCCTACCTCACGGCCCGGTCACTGCGGACGCTGTGGCGCCAGCCCGCGTACGCTGCGGCCACGCTGGTCCAGCCGGTCATCTGGCTGCTGCTGTTCGGCCAGCTGTTCCGCTCGGTGGTGCATATCCCCGGCTTCAGCCTGGGCTCCGGCTCGTACCTCGAGTTCATCACTCCGGGCGTCATCATCATGACGGCGCTGTTCTCCAGCACCTGGGCGGGCACCGTCTACGTCGAGGACACGAACCGCGGCGTCATGGACCGGCTGCTAGCCTCACCGGTTCGCCGCGGCGCCATGATGATCGGCACGCTCGCCTACCAGGCGCTGACGACCGTACTGCAGACGCTGGTCGTCTTCGGGCTTGCTTACCTCACCGGGGCCCGGTTCCCGGGCGGTGCGGCCGGCATCCTCGTCACCGTGCTGGCCGCCGTCCTGATCGCGATGATCCTCGCGTCGCTCTCCAACGCGCTCGCCCTCCTGCTCCGCCAGCAGGAGGCCCTGATCGGCATCAGCCAGTTCCTCGTCTTGCCACTGGTGTTCCTGTCCTCCGCGATCATGGACATCGGCCTGTCCCCGGCCTGGGTTCGGCACGTCGCGCGCTACAACCCGGTGGACTGGGCGGTCACGGCGTCCCGGCAGGCGCTGTCGGCCGGAACGGACTGGGGTGCGGTGTGGCCGCGGCTGGGATTCCTCATCGCTCTCGCGGCGACGATGGCCTGGCTGGCCACCCGTGCGTTCGGCAGTTACCAGCGCTCGATCTGACCGCCGTGAGGTAGCACCGGCACGGGATGCCGCGGTCGCTAGCCGTTGTCGGCTGGGACTCCGCGCCTGGTCTGCTGTTGGATTAGGGGACGCGCGGTGGTTCGGGCCCCCGATCCCAGCCCTCGGCGAAGCCGACGATGGCCGGGCGGAGCCACAAGTTCCCCGTGCGCGGCCGGTAGGCCGGTGCCGGAAAGCCGGGCAGGCCGGCGGCGACCTTGTGCATCTGCTGCTCCGGAATGCCGAGAATCACGGCAGCCTCTGCGGCCGAGACCAGCTCCGGTAGCTGCGGCCGGGCAAGATCCTCGTCGAGTACGTCCTCGCGGACTGCTTCGGCGCACACCACAGGCCAGGCCGGCAGGCCGGCTTGCCCGGCAAGGCTGGTCACCAGCGCGGCGCCCAGGGCAACCGCACCGGCCGTACTGTCCGCCTCGACGCTGAGACGAGCCGACCAGGACTCGTCGCCGAAGCCCGTTACCCCGTCGAAAGGCTGGACGGCAGCCGCGAAGGCGCGGAACGCGTCCTCGGTGAGCGGCGAGCCGTCGTTATCGCGAGTCTCGATCACGACGCTGTAATAGGTCATGGCTGGCCGCTCCGCTCCGGGGCCGGCCAGATCCCGCCTGCGCGCCTGATCTGCGCAACCCAGTTCCTGACCGTCCGCTGGCTCGCTGCCGAGGAGGCGGGGATGCGGACGGCGGACAGCGACTGGCCGGCGGCGTAGAGCACCGGGCTGCTGCCGTTACCGCCGCCGTAGCGCCAGCCCTGGTTTCCGACGAGTTCGGCGGCGATCTCCCGGAAGGCCGCGGGAATCTCGGGTCCTGGCTTGTCGGACATTGCTGTACCTCTCTTCGGTGCGCCCATACTTGCGTGCGGCCGGGGTGAACCGCAATCTCCCCGCTGGTCAGGAGGTGGCCGGGCCCGGCACCAGACGAATGAGCGGTGCCTGCATAAGCCGCGCCGCACGTGGCAGTAGGGGGAATACATCCGGCGTCCGGCGGGAGGCATCATGGCTGCGGCTGTCACCAGGCAATTCGGGCTCGACCTCATCGGCACTTATCTCAAGGATCATCTCGCGGGCGCGACGGGAGGCGTCGAACTGGCCCGCCGGGCAGCGGGAGCAGTCCGGGATCCGGTGGCCCGCGCCACCCTGCAGCGTCTCGCGGCTGAGATCGCGCAGGATCGGGCCGCGCTGCTGGAAATCATGGCCGTGCTCAGCGTTCCGGTCCGCTCCCGCAAGGTCTATGCCGCCTGGGTCGGCGAAAAGGCCGCCCGGCTGAAGCTCAAAGGCCACCTGCTGACCCGGTCGCCGCTCGGCAGCCTGGAAGAGTTGGAAATGATGCGGCTGGACGTGGAGGGCAAGGCTGCCGGGTGGCGAAACGCTGCGGGTTCTGGCCGACCAGGACTGCCGCTAGACACCGCCCGGCTCGACGAGCTGATCGCGCGGGCACGGCGCCAGGCGGATCTTCTCGAAGAGCTGCGAGTCCGCGCGCGGTGGATCTGGTCATCGACAGGGCGACCGCAGCCGGCTCGTGATCCGGCGCCGCGATGGGTTGGCACCGCAGCGCCGGGGTTGGCACCGCAGCGCCGGGGTAGGGAAGCGGCTGCACCGATGAGGAGGTGCCTATGAGCCCACGGAGCCGTGCAGAAGGACCCGGAAGACTGGGCGACCGGCGACGAGCCGACGCGACGGGACCTCAGGTGTCGTGAGTTGCCTGCGCGCTGCGTCGTGAGACTCTCCGGGGGAGGCGGTCATCGATGAACCGCGAGACGCTCGTTCGCGGTGGCGGCCGCGCAGAAGCCGCCGCTGCCTGCGGGGTTGTCGTCGTCGTGCATGGCGGCCGGTCGGTCAGCACCGAGCCGACCAGCGCGGGTCAGCTCAGCGTGCTGCGGATGATTCCCATTGGCCGGGCAATTGGGCACGCAGTGCACGGCAGCAGCGTGGTCGTCCGCCGGCCCCGGTTCCGGCTCCGCGGCTGGAACGGTGCGCAGGCAGTGCGTGGTGGCGATCACGCCATGCTCCGCCGGGCGCTGCTGGGGCACCGCATCGCCGCCGAGGTCGCCCGTGCAGCGTTCGCGCTGCCGGCCGGCCACGAATCGATGGCCAATGCCCTCACTCAGGCTGGCGCCCAGAGCCGCCGCACTGTGCTGTGACCGCGTAACTACGGAAGCGGCGGTCGTGCCATTCCGCTGCTGGCTCATAACTCCAATCATGAAGACTCTATTAAGCAGCAAGAATGATCTGTTTGATTTGTACCGTATCGCTGCGGCACACTGTTACGGAGTGGCCGGCTGCGGGCGGCAAGCCACCGTCCACTGTGTGCTGGCACACATGCGGGCCGCATTGCGCATGCCCGCGCGCTGCGCGGCCGGACTATCGCGCGGGGGGTAGCCGGATGGGCCCTGCCACTCGTCCGCCCGCGCAGGCCGGCGAATCCGACGAGGCAGTCCGCAAGCCTGCGTTCGCCACGCCCGACAGCAGATCACTGAGCGTCTGGCTCCCCCGTTCCCAGGTGGCGGCAGCCGCGACCGCAGCGCCAGCCGCCACCATCGCGGCGGCCGCCGCAGCATCGTCAAGTACCCTCGTCATTGCCGAGGCCCAGACGGCCGCGTCCTGCGGTGGCACCAGCACCGCTGCCGAACCGCAGACTTCTGCCAGTGCGGGAATGGCGCTCGCCACCACGGGGACGCCCGCCGACATCGCCTCCAGCACAGGAAGGCCGTAACCTTCGACGAGCGATGGCAAGGCGAATATCGAGGCCGCCCGGTACACAGCCGGAAGCGCATCTTCGGTGACCGTCGGCACCAGCCGTACCCGGGATTGCAGACCCAGCCGCCAAATCTGCCGGCGCAGCGAGTTCCGGAAGTTCGGGTCGAAGTAGCCCACAATGACAAGCGACACTGCGGCTGGCATAGCGGCCAGGGCCCGGAGCAGCACACCGTGATTCTTATGCGGCCGGTGCGCACCCAACGTGAGGATGAACCGCTCCGGCAGGTCGTACTGCTCCCGGACCGCCGCCACGGCGCGGCCGGTGACAGTGGCGAACGGGCTAGGGTCGATGCCGTTCGGGACCAGGGTCGGATTCGGGGCAGCCGGATAGTGCCGCCGTATCTCGGCCAGGCTCGCCCGGGTGGGCGCGGTAACCGCCGCCGCCCTGCGCAAGATCGCCTTGGTCGCTGCCGTGAGCCCGAGCTGACGGTGCCAGCCGCCAGCGTGGCTGGCGCTGCTTTCGATGATGCAGTCGTGAATGGTGACCACCATCGGGCAAGCGCAGCTCAGCGGTGCGAACAAGGGATACGGCGCGTAGAGGACAGCGGCGCCGGCGTCCCGGATCAGCTGCCCGAGTTCCCTGCTACGGTGCACCGCGCCCGGCCGGATGTCGGTGCCGATCAGCTCCGCCCGCTCGGAAAGCCGGTCCAGCGGAAACAACTGGGTCCGCGACGGGTTCACCAGGACCCGCAGGGCAAGGCCATCCCGGCTCGGTGCCATATGCTCGGCCAGCTTGAGCACCGACCGGGCGAGCCCGTGCGCACCGGGCCGCCCGTTCAGCCGTGCGTCGATCAGGATCGACCGCTGACCGCTGTTCATGTCCGCTCCGGTGAATCTGTGCAGTGCCCCGAGCTCAGGCCGAGCCCGGCCGGCGGCGGGCGTAATCGTCCGCGTCCGATAGGGACACTATTGTGCAGCCCTCTTTAATGATCGAAACACGCGGGCTCTCCAAGTCGTTCGGCCCGGTGCCGGTGGTGTCCGGGCTGGACCTGCATGTCCCCGCCGGAGCCGCGCTCTGCCTGCTGGGGCCGAACGGGGCGGGCAAGACCACCGTCGTCCGGATGCTCGCCATGCTGCGTCCGGACTCCGGCTGGGCCAGGATCGCGGGCCTCGACGTCGTGTCTGACGGGTCCGCGGTTCGCCGGGAGATTGGGTTGTCCGGCCAGTACGCGTCGGTTGACGAGTGCATGACCGGCCGGGCCAATCTAGTCATGATCGGCGAACTGAGCCGTCTGCCGCGGCGGCAGGCCCGGCAACGGGCCGCCGAACTGCTGGCCCAGTTCGACCTGGAGCATGCGGCGAACAGGGCGGTGCGTACGTACTCCGGCGGAATGCGCCGCCGACTGGACCTCGCGGCGAGCCTCATCGGCGAACCCAGCGTCCTGTTCCTGGACGAGCCGACGACCGGGCTCGATCCCCGCAGCCGGCTAGTCATGTGGGACATCATCCGCGCCTTGCTGGTCGAACACGGCGTCACGGTGCTCCTGACTACCCAGTACCTGGAGGAGGCCGACCGGCTCGCGGACCGGATTGCGGTCATCGATCATGGCCGTGTTACCGCCGAAGGCACCCCTGCCGAGCTCAAGGCCAGCGTGCGTGGTGACTATCTCGAGGTGGCCGCCTCTGCGGGCGCCGACCGGGGCCAGGCCATGGCGGTGCTGGCCCGCCACGCCTGCGGCCCGGTCCGCTGGTCCGCCCGGCAGGGCTGCTTCGAGGTCCCGGTGCTGCCGCGGGCCGGGCTGGTCACCGACTTCGTCAGGGATCTCGACGCGGCGGGCATCGCGGTGGATGACATCACGTTGCGGCGGCCGTCTCTCGACGAAGTCTTCCTCGCGCTCACCGGCAGGCCAGGCCGCCCAGAGTCTGAACAGCCCGCGGCGGCTGGCGCCGGCTGCCCCGATGAGTCCCGGTCAGAAGAGCGGGCGGCATGACACTCCCTGTGTCAACCTCAGGCCGCGATTCGCTCGGTAGTTTGCCTGGCGAGCGCGGCGGCGGTTCCGTGCGCGGCGGGGTCGCAGGGTACGCCGTCGAGCCAGCAGCGGTAGATGACGCGGATCCGGGCGCGGGCGAGTACGCGGGTGGCGTGCGGATGGTCCTTGCCGCTGGCGCGGGCATCGTTGCAGATCTTCGCGGCCCGGGGGCTGGCGTGCCGGCTGTTGTCGGCGAAGGTGGTGATCGCGACACGGAACCGCTTGCTGCAGGCCCAGCGGAAGTGCACGGCCCGGTGCTTGCCGGACTCCCTGGTGACGGGGGTGCAGCCGGCGAGGGCGGCGACGGAGCCGGGGTGCCCGCAGGCTTGCCGGGCATCGCCCCGCTCGGCGAGCACCCGGGCAGCGTTGACCTGACCCGACCTGGGCAGCGACGTGAAGATCGCGCCGTCCGGGTGCTCCCCGAGGTGGGCGGCGATGGAGCGGTCGAGGTTCTTCACCGAGGCGTTCAAGGCTATGAGCACGCCGGCCGCGGCGAGCACGGCGTCACGCAGCGCCTCGGTGAGCGCCTCGCGGCCGGTGCCCGCCGGCGCGGAGCGCAGCCGGGCGGGCAGCCCGGCGGCGGTGCGGCGGCCGGAGTAGCCGTGCTTGACGCAGAACGCGGCCATCCGCTTCTCACCCGGGTGCGCGGCAGCGGCCGGGGCCGGGTAGCGGGTGAGGAACTCCAGGCTGACCGGCGACTCGACGCCGGCGAAGATGGCCCTGGCACCGGGCCAGTGCGCGTCCAGCAGCGCCGGCAGCTGGCTGGTGGCCGCGACCCGCATCTCCACCAGGTCGCCGCGGGTGCGCACGACGGTGCGCAGCGCCCGGGTCTCATCAGAGCAGGGCGCAGCGACCCGCAGCTTGTGCGCGCGCAGCCGCAGGTACCCGGCGATCACCGCGGCGTCGCCGGCGTCGGATTTCGCGCCCGAGAGCACCTCGCCGTCCCGCCAGGTCCTGATCGCGTTCGGCCTGACCGGCACCACCGGGTGCCCGGCCTCCAGCAGGAGGTCCGCCAGGCGGCCATCCGGGCGCTCGACGGCCACCGGCAGATCGCCGGGGTCTCCGTAGCGGGCCAGCCGGCGGATCAGCGTGGCGATCCCGTCCGCGGAATGCCCGATCGTGAACTCGGCTGCGATCTTCCCCGCGGCGTCCATCACGCACACGGCATGGGTCTCAGCGGCCCAGTCGATCCCGGCGAAGAACAGCGCTTCAGGCAGCGCAAGCGACAACCCGGCTCCTCAAGATGGCAGCGACGACCCGGCGAGGAGGACAGCTGCCGGGCGGTCACTAACCGGCGCTCTGCGGCGCGTCTCCCTGTTGCCAGTCCGTGTCCCCGGAGAAACCGGGGGCGG
>OCTA010000835.1_pt1 | contig 28663 bp, 26 predicted proteins | sample 1538991 | NCBI WGS metagenome assembly OCTA01 (sample SAMEA3539302, study PRJEB22396) | soil metagenome | biome: tundra; feature: field; material: soil | place: USA | collected 2010-05 | depth 0.15 m | reverse complement strand
AGGCGACCGCCACGCCCAAAGCGAATTGCAGGGAGCCTTGGATTTGCTCGGGTAGCCAACCGCGGGACTGTATGAGACCAATGAGGCGGAGGATTGTTGCTAGGACCGTTGCCCAAGAAGCCAGGGATTCTTGGAGCGAATGCATGGGGTGGGGGCAGCGAGCCAGGCACGGAATCGTGCTGGCTCGCTACTGAGGGTTATTGGTTTGGGTTCCTGCCGGGATCTGCCCGGAGGGTATTGAAACTTCAATCGAGCCGAACGAAATGGCGGAGCGATTGTGTGTTAGCGGCGCCTGTCGCAAGAACTGCTGGAGCTCGGCGTACCGCTCTCGAAAAGAGCGCTGCTCCTTTGGAGGCAGCTCGACCAAGTTCGCCTCGAACGTGGCCTCGCGCTCGCCGAGCCGCGCAGGCAATTGCTCGGCCGCCGCTACGGACAGGCCGCCGCCTTTATCGAGCATCGGGATTACGTCATCCCACCACGAAAGCCGGAACTTCCAGAGCAAATCCCAGTCGTTATAAGGGTCGCGAAAATACCCTTGACTGGACATCTGCTCAAAACGGCGGTTGACTTCCTCTTGCGCCGCTTTTCGTTGCGGACTGTCCTTAGGCAAGCTGTCGCGGAGCCACACCGCCGCCTCGAACTCTGGCTCCCACCGAGCGCGGTTCGGCTCGTAGACCGAACGGATATAGAGGTCAGCTCCCATGGCGGGCCTCCCTTCCCCGCTCGCGGGCCGGCCTGCTGGCCGTTCCGGTAGCTCTCCAGCACCTTCACGCGGATGGCTTTCTTGACCTGCTCAACCATCTCATTCCAATCGCCCTCGATCGGGTCGCTGTTGAACAGCGCATCGATGACATTGGCTTGGCTCCACTGGTCGAGCTCCTGCATGAAGTTCGGTTTCTTTTGTTCGGACATATGTTTGTCCCTTTCGGCAAGCTTGAGTGCTTTGGCAGCGGGCAGCTTGCCTTGCTCGCTACACCGAACGTCCGGAGCTTGGTCTGTCCTCGCTAGAATAAGCGAGATTACATTTGAATCTGTTCGCCAACGACAAGCCTGTCAGCGCCAAGATAAAACACCCGCTATTGATTTGGCGCTACCGCGCAGTTCTGATTCGTGCACCTCAAGACACATTGCCGCGCATCCAGAACTGTAATCCGCCCGTCGAGGTCGGAGTCGCGCGGATCGTCGACGCCATTGGCAGGTGAGTTGAGACGTGCCACGATGGCATTGATATCCTTCAGGTCAACAGACCCGTTGCCGTCCGCGTCGCAAAGCAGCACGTCCTTCCGCAGTGTAAGGGCGGCATTCGACACCAGTGAATACCTCTGTGGTCCATTCAAAACGTCCTGGATGTTATGACCGGCCACCAAAGCCCACCATGTCCCTGCTGTCTGCGGCAGATCCACCTCGGCCTGCTCGACGTTGTTTCGATGGTCCGGCCCCTTTCTGGCTGGGTGGATGTCTTCCGGCCGAATCGGATCTTTGCATGTCGGATCGGCATAGTCACAGGAAGCAATTGGGGGCGGATCCAGGGTCCAGGGGTATTGCCGATTGCCTCTCGGGTCGACGAGTACCAAGTCAAGGTCGTTGACCAGGTGCGGGGCGCCCTGATCGATGCTCGTACTCCCCGCCACGTCATCCCAGGCGAGCGTGACCTTCAAGTCGGTCTGCGGCAAGCCGCTGAGTTCGTAGACGTGAAGCCTCTCCGCCGCAAACTGCGACTCGAGGATCAAGCGCACGCTCGCGGCGTCGGCGATGAGCTTGACAGCCGCCGCAGCGTCTACAAGGCCGTATCCGGTAGCGAAATCTGGCCCGCGGTGATAGAGTACTGGCTGGCCCGTGTCTGGATTAGGAGGATCCCTTAGGTCACTCGTTTCGTGCAACAGATCGCGTGCTGTCTGAATCAGGACGCCCTTGACAGTAGAGGGTAAGGGCGGATTGACGTTAAGATCGACCTGCTCCCAGTTCGGCCCGACCCACTTGCCTTCCCGCACGAATTGCTGAAGCATCAGCGCCACCGTGCCAGTCACCGCCGGCGCGGCCATCGAAGTGCCATTGGCATCAAGATACGCGCCATCGTCGCTGAAAGTTGAGGTGATCCCCGGGCTGTTTGGAGTGTCTATCCTTAGGCTTGTGATCGTGCCTCGCCAACCACCTACTTTGATTGGAAAAAAGTCCGTTCCTAGGTCGAATCCGAGGCGCCCTACGGAAAACGATACAGTATGGAACTGCCCATCAACGGTCACCTCGCGCCCCAGGCTACCATCGAGGTATTGTCCGCTCAGCCTCGTCCACCCGAACTGCCACACCATGGGGAAAGGCCCATACTGATTCTCGATTCGGTACCTCATCTGAATGGACTGATCACTTGCTGCGGTGAAGTTGATGGTGTTATCTGAAACGAATCCATATCCAGGTTGATCGAAACGGAATTCGAACGATAGGAGGCCCCCCGCCACTCTCGGATTGATCGTGATAGGACTAAAATCTTTAGTGAACCATCCCTGCAAGTCTCCGTCAGTGTTGAATTCCCAACTGCGCACCGTCTGACCGTTTCCGTCGACAACGCGAATGAAGTCTATGTCCACCCTGACAGGCTTTGTTAGATCGAACTCCCGCGGGAGCATGTTGTTCCCTCCGGGAGCGACCACGTCCGGCTTGATCCGGCCGTCTAGCGTGGGACCAAGACTACTGAACCCAGCCAGAGATCCGTCGTTGGCATTGACCGCACCCACGCCGATTGTATTCTTTGAGGGGGCTAAGATCGAGTAATAACCCACCAAGTTTCCGTACTGCGCCTTGACGCCTTGATTGGCAACGGCCCAGATGTGGGGCCGTTGGTAGGTGGCACCGCTCGCTCCCCGAAGTTCGTCGTCAACTATTAGTGCTGACCAATTGTATGAACCATCAGTGGATTGGACGTAGGAATGATTGCTGGCATGAATCGGATACTGCGAATAAGGGCAGTCGCTGATCAATGTCGCTTCCGGTGCCATACCGCGCCATTGGAAGGCACTCCCCAGGTTGCCGTCCTTGTTGCTATTCCAGCCATTGCCACCGATGATTCCAGCGACATGAGTCCCGTGGAAATTTGCGAATCCAGTATTTAGGAATCTCGAAGTCGTCTGAACTCCCGAGGCGTCGTGGTTCCAAAAATCCGGGTGGCTGGTGTAGACGGCTTCGCAGACGGCAATATTAACCGCCTTGCCCGATAGTCCCAGATACGCGGGCGGCCCGAGGCCAAGGGGTAGAGCGATCTGTTGTACGGGATCGATTCCAAGGATGGCGCGCGCCCTGTCGAGAACAGGTTGAATCGGCGCCGGACCGGCCTCCACCGTGTGAATGAGCGGTTCGTTGATAAGCGCCTCGATCCTGGCTGGTTGTACTTCTAGTCTCCAAACGCTCGGCGTCGCGTAAACCCCGTAGGACGTACCATATCGCGCAAGCACTTGGGTGATGTCGCTCTCCTGCGCGTCACCGAAAAAAGTCACCAAGAACTTGACCTTCGAGTCGTTCGTGAATGCCCAAGCCTCAGCTTTTCCGTGCCTAAGGGCCTCGCTGATCTTGTATTCCGGTTTCCACGGCGTTACCGCGGCGATGCCCAACGTTTGAGAAATATTCCCGCTAAACGCTGAAGGATCAGCTGAGCAGAGCCATGAATTCATATACAGAAAAGAGAGCGGCCGAATACCCTGAAGGCGGAGCTTCTCAATGGCTTTCGGGTTGAGGTTCTGGGCGAATTGGACAACCACATACCGCCCGCCCGACGTGTCGATTTGTCCCTGATGCATCTCGATCGAAATGCCGGAATGCAGGGGAATCGTATAGGTCTGCCCGAAGGCGCGAACCGTCGCTAAAGTTAGGAGGAGAACCAGTGCTGATTTCTTCATATTCCTTTTCCTTGCCCAAAACCAATCCAACGCTCTTTCCGGAGGTTGACTCTTGGCGTCCTTCGGAAGTACATGCCCGCTGCTGCCACCCACCGTCGGGGCCAAAGACCATATCGACTGGATCTTCCGCCGCGCCCGGGATAGGCAGGCGTCCCCGATCTCGCCTGACGCCTATAACCCCGAAGACTGATCCAGACAACTGCAAACAAAGCTGAGCCAAAGAGCAGGATCGACACCGGCTCTGGAATCGTAAAGATCGGGCTGTTATCCGTGACAGCGGTCAATGAGTCGCCGTTGGCGTCACCCCATGTAAAGCCGTGTCCAACAAGCGCCGCCTCAGTGTGGCCGCCTTCTCTTCGGCCGTGTAATGCTCTCGTTCTTCTCACCCGCGTTCTCTCCGTTATCTTGACGGCGAAACCCTTTCTCCATTTCCATCTGAGGCGGAACAAGGTCCGCCTCCCGGTCTATCGGCAACGCCGGCGCCCACCTAGGACAAGCGCAATCAGTGTCGCAGCTACTAACGTGATGGAGCCTGGCTCGGGGGTAATCGAAATAACACCAGCCCGAACCGTCCCCGGCAGTGAATAGCCAGAGGCGTCTCCTAGCTCATTGATGTCAATAAACAGAAAGCTGATTCCAACCTGGAGTGGCTGGAATTCGAGGATCCCTAGCGTAAACATGGGCTCCTGCCGCTTGTCAAGGTCAGTCACCGAAAAGTCAAGGGACAACTCATAGATATTGACAACGCCACTGCCCGGCGTAGTGCCCATGCCGGTTATGCTCCCCCCGCTCAGGTCAAGCTGGTCTCCAAGTACCGGATCACCAAACACAAACGAGTTGAAGTCCAAGAGGCTTGGATCGAACCGTAGATCAAGATCAAACGTGCCCAATGAAGGAGCCGTGAACGCCCCCAGGCCCGAAATCTGCAGGCTGACGGAAACGGCCGATCCATCCGCGACCGCCTGATAGGGTGGCTCGACACTGATGACAACGCCTGCCAGCATCGGCCCGCAACCGAACACCATGGCTAAACTACACAGACGAACCAATAATTGTTTCATACCCGTTCTCCTTCCTGCACTCTCGTATTGCTGGGCGGTCCCAGCCGCTCCTCACGTCTGTCTCCGTACGGGCGCCGTGCCGGCGCCCCCGCTAATCGACTACCTTCGCTACAAACTCCTCTTACTGCCGGGTGAGCTGACTCGGCCTCACGACCGGCCGGCGCTGCGACACTTCGAGCCACTAAGTCGCCGCGCAGCGAGCCCGGGTGGCCGCCAAAGAGTATGACGCAACCACGCGGCGCATCATACGCCATCGCATAGTGGATTCGTACAGGCGGGCTCTGAACGGGAAATCTTTGCGTCCAACTTTGGCCACACAGGGTGGCGCCGAAGACGAGGCTGACGACGCCGAATCGAAAAGCGAAGCACACGGGGCGCGCTGCCGAGAGGAGCCTCATGGTGAAGAGTCATCCTCCATCGGCTCGGTCGGCCGCTAATCCTGTGGAGTCTCAGCGGGGTTGATCCGAGCACATCCAGCATGAGAATACTCCAGACGTGTAGGGAATGCAAGGTATTTTTGTGATTTTATGACCTTCTGGCCTTAATATCGCCTTAGCTACTTTCCGGCGCAAAAATGAACAGGTAAGCCCTTTGCGGCCCAGTGGCTATCTCCGCCGCAGTTGTGTGCACCCCGTCTGCACGTTTCAGAGCCGTCCGGAACCCGGAGCAATCGCTTCAGTGTCACCAGCCGTACCCGCGCAGGTTCCGGCCATCGAGCCAGACCATTGAAGTCCATGCCAGGCTCGCGAAATTCGACTCAGCCCGGAAGCGGGGCTGCGTTGAGCCGAGGTCGAACCGCAGGCAGAACGCGATTTTTCGCGCGTCTGCCTGCTGGGGTGGGTAGGGCCACAATATTTCTGCGAGAAAGGCGCCGCGCGCGCCACTAATATCCCAAAGGCGACATGCGCGCGGTCATCCTATTCGCGGCTTGCGGACTTGTGTTCGCCCAAGCGCCCGACCCGGCTTACGAGCCGCTGTCGCGCGCTTACGAGGCGCTGCGGGCGCGCGACTACGATGCCGCGATCGCGGGCTTTCTTAAGGCGATCGAAGCATCTCCGCGGCGTGTCTCCATCCGCAAGGACCTGGCGTACACTTACTTGAAGACCGGCGAGAACGAGTTGGCCCGCGACCAGTTCCGCGACGCCATGGAGATAGACCCCGCCGACACGCAGGTGGCCATGGAGTACGCCTTCCTGGCCTACGAGACCAAGCAACGGCAGCAGGCGCGGCGCATCTTCGACCGCGTCCGTAAGTCGGGCGAGGCGCCTTTTGCGGCCACCGCCGAGCAGGCTTTCCAAAATGTCGACGCTCCCCTGGCGGCCGGAATCGAGCGCTGGAAGAAGGCCATCGAGATGGGGGCCGGCGATTTCAGCGTGCATTTCGAATTGGCCACCCTGGCCGAGGAGCGCGACGAACTGGAATTGGCTGCCACGCACTACCAGAAGGCTTGGCGGCTGCTGCCCGACCGCCGCTCCGTGCTGCTCGATCTCGGCCGGGTCTGGAAAGCGTTGAACCGGACGGAGGACGCCCAAGCCGCTCTGCTGGCCGCCTCGCGCGGAGGGGAGCCACGCGCCGCGGAAATGGCCCGGGAACTGCTGCCGGAGCGCTACCCCTATGTCTCCGAGTTCCGGCGCGCCCTGGAGTTGGACCCCGCCAATGCCGAACTGCGGCGCGACCTCGGCTTCCTGCTGCTCAAACTGAATCGCGAGAACGAGGCCGAGCCGGAGTTTCAAGTCCTCGTCGAGACCGTGCCGGACGATCTGCTCTCCGCCACCCAGCTCGGCTTCCTGCTGAATGCGCGGGGCGAAGCCGATGCCGCCAAGCCGCTGTTCGATCGCGTGATGGCAGGTAAAGACCTGGATCTGGCCAACCGCGTGCGCGCCGTGCTTCGCCTCCCTCAGGTGGTGGCGCACAACGACCCGCAACCGGCCGCCATCGATGCGAAGGAAATGGCCGAGCGCAGTATCAAGGCAGGGTACATGAAGGATGCGGCGAAGTACCTGCAAATGGCGCACGAATCCGACCCGGGGGACTTCGCCGTGATGCTGCGGCTCGGGTGGACGTACAACATCCTTCACCAGGACTCGGAGGCGATTCGGTGGTTCGATTTGGCGCGCGCGAGCGCCGACCCGCGGATCGCCGCGGAAGCCACAACCGCGTACCGTAATCTGCACGCCGACGACGCGAGCTTTCACACTACGGTGTGGTTATTTCCCTTGTTTTCTTCGCGTTGGAGCGACACGTTCGGCTACGGGCAGATCAAAGCCGAGATCGCGACCCATTTGCCGGTCCGTCCTTATCTGAGCCTGCGGTTTATTGGCGATACGCGAGTCGCTATTGGGGCCGTTTCGCCGGTGTTCTTGTCGGAAAGCTCATTAGTCCCCGGAATCGGAGTGAAGACTCCGATCTGGCGCCACACCATGGTGTGGGCCGAAGCCGGCCTCGCGATCGGTTATCTCAGAGGCCACGTTCTGTCGGATTACCGCGCCGGCGTCACCTTTTCGCGAGGAGTTGGCCGGTTGATGGGCGCCGAATCGCCGGGCTGGTATGCCGAGACCAATCTGGACGCGGTTTTTGTCAGCCGTCTTGGGAACGACTCGCTGGTTTACGGGCAAGTCCGCAGCGGTTATACCGCGGGGCCGAAGTCGCTTCGGGCGCAGTTCTACTGGAACACCAACCTGACCTTCGACCAGAAGCGACAAGCATGGGCGAATTTCCTGGAAATGGGTCCCGGCCTGCGGTTGGCTGGGCCGCTGCTTCCCAAATCGGCATATATCGCGTTCAACGCGCTCCACGGCTGGTACCTGGCCGGCGGGCGCACGCCGTTCACCGATCTCCGAGTGGGGCTTTGGTATGCGTTTACTCGTTAGCATGGCCCTACTCACGGCGGCAGCGGCGCAGGCTGCGGGCCTACCGTACTTCAGCGTGCTTTCCGACGATGCCGGGGCGTGGCCTGAAATCCTATCGTCCATCGGCCTCCAGCGGCAGCCGGCGGCTGTGGCGCGCGTCCTGGTGGTTCGGGCCGGCGCTGCCGCATCGCCGGATTGGAACAGCCGCGTGGAGCAAGGCGCCATCCTGGTTCTCGAGGGCGAGTCTCCACTGGCGGAGATGTTCGGGTTTAGGCCCGGCAGCCAAAAGGTGCGGGTCAACAGCCTTACCGACGTCCACAATCCGAAGCTGTCGATCGTTTGGGAGAAGGGCCTGGACTTGCCGGTTTTCGAGACCCCGCCGGGCGCTCGGGTCTTTGCGCGCGAGCGTTGGACGGGAGCGCCATTGACGGCCGGCTTGCGGCGCGGCGCGGGCGCGGTTCTGTGGGTGGCGGCGGCTCCGGGCGAGAGGGGGTACGAACGTTTCCCCTATCTCCCCAACTCGCTGTGCGACTTGGGAATGGACCCGCCGTTCCGCTCGGACCGGCTGTGGGCCTTCTTCGACTCCTCCTACCGCCTGCGCATCGACCCGGACTACTTCGCGGCGCGCTGGCGTAAGAGCGGTATCGCCGCGCTGCACGTGGCGGCGTGGCATTTCTACGATCCCGACCCCGAGCGGGACCAGTACCTCGCGAAGTTGATCGAGGCGTGCCATCGCGAAGGCATCCTGGTCTACGCCTGGCTCGAACTGCCGCACGTCAGCGAGAAGTTCTGGGCGGACCACCCCGAGTGGCGCGAGAAGACCGCGCTGTTGCAGGACGCCCAACTCGATTGGCGCAAGCTCATGAACCTGACCAACCGCGATTGCTTCCGCGCCGTTTCCGCCGGCGTGAAGCAGTTGGCCGGCCGGTTCGACTGGGACGGCGTGAACCTGGCGGAGCTGTATTTCGAGTCGCTCGAGGGCATCGGCAATCCTGCCCGTTTCACGCCCATGAACGACGATGTACGTGCGCAGTTTCGGTCCAAGAGTGGATTCGACCCGATCGAGCTTTTCGGGGCGCGCAAGGACGCGGCGTCCCGGAAGGCGCTTCTCGATTTCCGTAGCGAGCTGGCGTGGAAAATGCAGGAAGATTGGCTCGGAGAGGTGGAGGCTCTGCGCCGCGACAAGCCGAACCTCGACCTCGTCCTGACGCATGTCGACGACCGCTTCGACGCCGGGATGCGCGATGCCATTGGCGCGGATGCCGCGCGCGTTCTGCCGCTGCTCGACCGGCATTCCTTTACGTTCCTGATAGAAGATCCGGCTACCATCTGGAACCTTGGGCCGCAGCGCTATCAAACCCTGGCCGAGCGGTATGCGGCTTTGACGCCCAGGCGGGAGCGGCTCGCGATCGACCTGAACGTCGTCGAGCGCTATCAGAACGTTTATCCCACCAAGCAGCAGACGGGCGCCGAACTGTTCGAATTGGTTCACCGCGCCTCCACCGGCTTCCAGAGAGTGGCGCTCTATTTTGAAAGCTCTCTTCAAGAGCCGGACTTAAAGCTGCTGCCCTCCGCGGCGGCTGCCGTAACGCGAATGGAAAGCTCGGGGCCAAAGACGGTGGTGGAGTCGGCCGCGGGCGTCGGAGTGCCCTGGAAGGGCCCCGTTATGGTGGATGGGAGGCAGTGGCCGGTAGCGGACGGGGAAACGGTATGGCTCCCGGCTGGCGCCCACACACTGGAGGCCGCGCCGGAGCGGGCCGCGCCGCGCCTGGTTCGCTTGAACGCCGATCTGAAAACCGCACGCATTTCGAGCCCGACGGCCATTGAGTTCTCGTACCAGAGCACCGCCCGCGCCATCGCGATTCTGGACCGGGCCCCGCTCCGGCTCAAGATTGACGGCGCAGACGAACGGCTCAAGCTGGCCGGTCCAAAGACCTTGTTGCTGCCGCGCGGGCAGCACAGCGTAATCATCGAGGCGATGCCGTGACAATCCTTGCCGAGTGAGCTAGGATTACGAATGGCTAATGACGGATGTTGCGTTGCAGACCGGTTCGCCGGATATCCCGGATAAGCTGTACTTCAAGATCGGCGAGGTGAGCGAACTCCTCGCGGTGGAGCCGCACGTCTTGAGGTTCTGGGAAGGTGAGTTCCCGGTCCTGTCGCCCAAGAAATCCGGTACGGGCCACCGCCTCTACCGGCGCAAAGACGTGGAGCTTCTTCTACGCATCAAGCATTTGCTCTACGAGAAGCGGTTTACCATCGAAGGCGCCCGCCAGGCGCTCCAGAGGGAGAGCCGGACGCCGAAGCCGCGGGCCGGGAGGAGCGTCCAGCAAGAGCTGTTTTCCAGCGACCCGTTACCTGAAATACGCCGGGAGTTGGCCGGTATCCTGGGGATGCTGAAGTGATTTACTGCTCGCCGACGATGGCGGTGTAGATGCGGTCCAGGTCTTCAGTTGAGTAGTAGTCGATTTCGATGCGGCCCTTCTGTTTAGCCTTCTCGACGATGCGGACTTTTGTGCCTAGAATGCGTTCCATCTCCTGAATGGCCGCCCGGACGTTTGGATCCGTATCGACTTCGTCCACATGCTTGGGCTTCCGGCTTTCCATCATCTTCTGAGTAGTGCGCTCTATCTGGCGGACAGACCAGCCCTGCGCCACAGCTTTTTCGGCAACTTCGCGCTGGAGCTCGAGTGATGGCAGGGAGAGGAGGCATCGCGCGTGGCCAGCCGAAAGCCGGCGTTCAGCCACCAGTTGCTGAAGGTCCGAGGGCAGTTGGAGGAGGCGGAGCGAATTGACGATGGTGGTCCGGTCCTTGCCGGTTCTGCGGCCGATCTCCTCGGGGCTGATCAACAACTCGCGACCGAGACGTTCGAACGCGACAGCCGTCTCGATCGGGTTCAGATCTTCCCGCTGGATATTCTCAATGAGGGTGATTTCCAGAAGGCGTTCGTCCGGGATTTCCCGAACTACAATGGGAACCTGTTCGGCTCCGGCGAGCTTGGCCGCACGCCAGCGGCGCTCACCGGCGACCAGTTGATAGCGGTCACCGACTCTTCGGACGACTAGAGGTTGAATGATGCCGTGGGTGCGGATCGACTGCGCTAGTTCCCCGAGCCGCTCGGGTAGAAACACGCGGCGGGGTTGCAGGGGATTCGGGTCTATCGAATCGATCGGCGCCGAAGAAGCCGTGTCGTCGCGGACGGGTTCCGGGGGCGGCGGGGAGGGCGCACGGGTTGGCAGCAGAGCGCCCAGCCCCTTACCGAGTGCCCTACGCGGAGTGTCGACTTTGTTCATGGTCCAGGATCTCTTTCGCGAGTTGGATGTAGCTCTCCGCGCCACGGGAGCGGGGATCGTAGCTGAGAATGGTCTTGCCGAAGCTTGGCGCCTCCGCCAGGCGGATACTGCGGGGAATGACGGTTCGAAACACCTGGTCGCCGAAAAACTCACGCAGGTCCGCCGCTACCTGGCGCGTGAGGTTGGTGCGGTCGTCGTACATCGTTAGAAGGATACCCTCGACCTTGAGGGGATGGCTGAAGGAGTCGCGGATGCGGTCAATGGTGTCCATTAGCTCGGAAATCCCTTCCAAAGCGAAGAATTCGCACTGGATGGGCACCAATACGGAGTCGGCGGCGACGAGGGCGTTCAGGGTGAGCAGGTCCAGAGCGGGCGGACAGTCGATGAGGATAAAGCGGTAATCCTCGCGGATTTCCGCGATGCGCTCGCGAAGGCGGAATTCGCGGTTGGGGATGTCCACGAGTTCCAGGTTGGCGCCGACCAGGTTCTTGTCTGCCGATATGAGATGGAGGCCCTCAAAATCGGTCGCCACGATTGCGTCTTTTGGCGAAATATCCCCAAGCAATACGTTATAGGTGCTTGGCCGGGCAGGGTCTTTGGCAACTCCGAGGCCCGTGGTGGCATTGCCCTGGGGATCGGAGTCGATCACCAGGACGCGGAAGTCGTTTGCGGCCAATGAGGCGGCCAGATTGATGGCGGTCGTGGTCTTACCGACTCCGCCTTTCTGATTGGCGATAGCGAATACTCTGCTCAAGCGGCCATACTAACACGAGGACCGGAAACTGCTCGTCCATTTGTTTCACGTGAAACAACCGTCGGAGCCTAACAGGAGATTCGGTGTTTCACGTGAAACACCCCTCCCTCCTACAAGCGATGTCCAGCCCTCAGAAAGCGCTGCTTTCCCCAGGGCAAGGCTACCGCAGGCTCCCAGGAAAAGCCCATTTCCGGCGGTGGCTCTTCCACTCCGGTTAATAGATCGGCATTTGCCGCTATTGCCTTCAGTGTTGGCGCCAGGGCTTCGTAGCTCACGGCGCGCGAGGTGGCCCGATCAAACTGTTCGCCGACCGTTTCCGCCCTTTTCGAGAGCACCCGCACGTTCGGCAACGCCCGGCTCGCTTCGCGCAGGAATGCGGCTTTTCGCTGGTGAGATTCGATCAGGGACACGGAACAGTCGGGCCTCAAGACCGCCACGGGAAACCCCGGAAAGCCGGCGCCGGAGCCGATATCGGCAATCCTGAGCCGCCCGGCCGGCAGGCTGACACCCAGAAAAAGAGATTCGCAGTAATGCCGCTCAACGGTTTCCTCCAAGCCCGATATGGAGGTGAGATTCACGCTCCGGTTCCACCGAAGCAACAGCTCGTAATGCGCTTCCAGCGCCGCTACTTGTTCGGCGGTCAACTCCACGATGCCGGCGAGTCGCCGCGTCAGGGCGTCAGCAAACACGGCCCAGGCTCAGGTAGACATCCAGAATCGCAATCGCGGCAGGGGTAACACCCGGAATCCGCGCCGCTTGACCCAGTGTTTCCGGCCGCACACGTTCCAGCTTGGATTGCACCTCGCGGGAAAGGCCGGGTATACCCGCGAAGCCGAACTCCGGCGGGATCGACCGCCCCCCGGCGTCTTTCATCCGCTCCATCTGGCGCTCCTGTTGCGCGATATAGCCACTGTACTTGATCTCCGTTTCGACGGTAGTCATCAGACCGCGCACTGGCTCCTCGCCGAGCGCCTCCCGAACCCAGCCGGCGATCTGCGCAATCGACGCATCGGGCCGCTTCAGCCGCTGACCGTGCGGATGGCTCTCCAGAGCGGCGCATAGCCGTTCCTTTTGTCGCTGCTTTCGCGTGAACACCGCCCAACGCTCGTCCGTCACCAAACCCGCACGGCGACCGATTGGCGTTAACCGCGCGTCTGCGTTGTCTATTCGGAGGTGCAAGCGGAATTCCGCCCGCGAGGTAAACATGCGGTACGGTTCGTCGGCGCCCTTTGTGATCAGGTCGTCAATCAGGATGCCCGTGTACCCTTCCGTGCGGCCGATCACCACTTCTTCCCGTCCGCCGAGCAGGAGGGCGGCATTCATTCCGGCGATCAGGCCCTGGCAGCCGGCTTCTTCATAGCCCGAAGTGCCGTTGATCTGCCCGGCGAGGTACAGCCCCGCAATCGACTTTACCTCCAGAGTATGGCGGAGTTCTCGCGGGTCAATCGCGTCGTACTCAATCGCATAACCCGGGCGAATCATCTCCGCGTGTTCCAGCCCCGGTATGGATACCAGCACCGCCTCCTGCACGTCGATGGGCATGCTGGTCGACATCCCGTTGACGTAGACTTCGTTGGTGTCCAGGCCCTCCGGCTCGAGGAAAATCTGGTGGCGCGGTTTGTCCGGAAACTTGACGAACTTGTCTTCGATTGAGGGACAATAGCGCGGCCCCACACCTTCGATTTGCCCACTGTAGAGCGGCGACCGGGGAATCGCCTCGCGCAGAATCCGGCCGGTCTCCGCGGTGGTGTAGCCGATGTGGCAGACGATTTGCGGCCTGTCGATGCGCTCGGTCAGAAACGAAAACGGCGTCGGATCGGCATCGCCTGGTTGCGGTTCGAACTGGGCCCAGTCGATGGTGCGTCCATCGAGCCTCGGCGGCGTGCCTGTCTTCAGGCGCGTCCAATTCAGGCCCAACGTCCGCAACTGGTCGCCCAGCAGTTGAGAAGGCGCTTCGCCGTTGCGTCCGCAGGTATACTGCATCTCCCCGACGTGCGCCAAGCCATTCAGGAACGTCCCCGTGGTGACCACCACCGCGCCGGCCTCGACTGTCCGGCCATCCCGCAACAGCACCCCAGTGACACGCCGGTCCGCGATCGCCAGCGCCGCCACCTCCGCCTGCTTGATCCGCAGGTTCGGTTCCCGTTCGAGAACCTCCCGCATACGGACGCGATAGACCCTCTTGTCCATTTGCGCCCGCGGCGACCAGACGGCCGGGCCGCGGCTGGTATTCAGGAGCCGAAACTGGATGCCGACCGCGTCCGCCACTTCACCCATCGCCCCGCCAAGGGCATCGATTTCCCGCACCAAGTGGCCCTTCGCGATGCCGCCGATCGCGGGGTTGCAGGACATCTGGGCGATGAGGTCCAGGTTCATCGCGACGATAGCGGTCTTCAGACCCATGCGTGCGCAGGCGCGGGCGGCTTCGCACCCAGCATGACCGGCGCCGACAACAACGACGTCGTACCTCTCTTGCATTGATATCATTGTATCGAATGAAAATACTGGTTATTGGCGGGGGCGGGCGCGAGCACGCGCTGGCGTGGAAGCTGGCCCAGTCGCCCGGTCATTCGGTCTTTGCGGCGCCGGGCAATCCGGGCATTGCGAAGATCGGAACCTGCGTGCCGCTTCGAGACGGCTCCCCGGAAGGATTCCTCTCGCTGGCCGAGGGCATTGGGGCGGAACTCACGGTGGTGGGGCCGGAGGCTCCCCTGGTTGCGGGCGTGGTGGACGCGTTTCGCGCGCGCGGCCGAAAGATCGTCGGGCCTGACCGGGCCGCCGCCCAACTGGAGGGCAGTAAGGTATTCGCAAAGAACTTTCTATTTAAAAGTAGTATCCCGACGGCCGAGTACGTCGTCGTCGACAATGAAGCCGATGCGCGCCGCGCCCTGGACCGCTTCGGCTTTCCGGTGGTGCTCAAAGCGGATGGCTTGGCCGCTGGCAAAGGCGTGGTGGTCGCGCACGACCGCGCCGAGGCCGAAGCCGCCCTGGCCACGCTTCAGGGGAGGCTCGTGGTCGAGGAGTTCCTCACGGGGGAAGAGGTCAGTTTTATCGCGTTGTGCGACGGCCGCGATGTCCTGCCGCTGGCGCCTACGCAAGACCACAAGGCCGTTTTCGATGGCGACGCGGGGCCAAACACCGGCGGCATGGGCGCATATTCCGACGCCGCGATCCTCACCGCCGCGGAGAGCCGCGAGATTCTGGACCGCGTGATCTATCCGACGGTCGAGGCTACGGGCTTCACAGGCTTCCTGTACGCCGGCATGATGATGACTGCCGCCGGTCCGAAGGTCTTGGAGTTCAACGTCCGGTTGGGAGATCCCGAGACGCAGCCGCTCATGCATCGTATGGCCTCCGATTTCGTACCTGCACTGCTGGCGGCGGCCGAGGGGAAGCTCGGTTCCGCGAAGCTTGAGTGGCGCGCAGGCCCCAGCGTGTGCGTCGTGCTGGCGTCGGGCGGCTATCCCGGGACGTACGAAGTGGGCCGGCCGATTGCGGGACTCGATGCCGCGGAGGCCCTCGGCGCCACGGTTTTTCATGCGGGAACCCGGCAGGGTCGGCAAGGCATTGAGACAGCCGGCGGGCGCGTGCTTGGCGTCACGGCGGGAGCGGATAGCCTGGAAGACGCAATTGGCTGCGCTTACCGCGCCGTGCGGGAAATCCGTTTCGAGGGCATGCATTACCGCGGCGATATTGGCCGCAAGGGGCTTGAACGCTACAATAAGAAGAACGTGGGGACGTAGCTCAGATGGATAGAGCGGTCGCCTCCTAAGCGACAGGTCGGCAGTTCGAATCTGCCCGTCCCTACCACGCCCACACCAGATTCACCGGAAGCCCTCCACCAGCATCAGGTCCTGGCTGTTCCGGTCCGTTTGTTCCCACACCACATACGCATCGTCGGGCGAAACGCATAGGCCCTCCCCCATGGCAATGTCCAGCGCGGCTATGGCGCCGATCTTGCCGGTAGCGGAGTCGAGAAACTGGATCGTCTTTGCATTCGGGTGGAGGTAAACGCCCTTTGAGGTCACCCCAAAAAACATCCTCACGGGACCCTGTAGGATCTGCGTTTCCTCGCCTCCCTGCGCCGGCATCCGGAACAGACCCGCCTGGTAATAACCTGGCTGCGAGAACTTGGTGTAGTAAATGTACTTGCCGTCGGGCGATTCGACTGAGGTGTAGCCGCCGGAGCGTGTTACCTGGACCGCTCACCAGCGTCTCTCGCGATTCTCCAAACCTCAAATCGTCCGCTGCGGTCGGAGGTGAAATAGATCCAAAGACCGTCGTGCGACCAGCTCGACAAAATATCGTTGGCGGGGCGGTAGGTGAGGCGGCGCGGCTTGCCCCCGTCCGCGGCAACCGCGTAGATCTCGGGCTGCCCTTCCGCACTGGAGTCGAAAGACAGTGAGCGGCTATCCGGCGACCAGCGAGGCGACCCTGCGATACCACACTGCGGCCCGTCGCAGGATGTGATCTGCAGACAGTTCGAGCCGTCTGCGTCGCAAGTCCAGATCTCACTTCTTCCGCTCCGGCTGGATTGAAACGCGATCTTGCGCCCGTCCGGGGAGTACTGCGGATTTCTCTGCTCATACGTGGAGCCGATGAGCATCTTGCGCTCTCCCGTGCGGATGTCCAGACGCCAGAGGTTGGTGTTGCGGAGGAACCAGGAATATACAAGGCGGGGTGGCGAGCCGGCAATCGCAGGCTGAATGGCGGCCCGTTGCGCATAGTTCAGGCGCTCCGGAGCCCGCCCACGGGACACGGGGACCCGCCAGAGGCTCTCGTCCCCAGCGCCGCCCGCCCCGTACACGATCTCTCGGCCATTGGCGGTCCACGCAATGCCCTGCGCGTAGACGTAGCGCCGATCCGCGACCCTCGCCGGCTCGCCCTGCGGCCGTAGATCCCGCGTCAGCCGTTGCACATAGAACTCGAAAACCCAATGCCCCACCTGACGGGCGAATGCCACGGCGCCGCCATCCGGTGAAATGGACGGGTAGTTGTCGCCCAAAGGGACGTCGGAGCCCGCGGACCGGGTCACAAACGCGGTCAACCGGCGACGGTCGCCGGTGTCCACGTCGCTCCGGGTCGGTAACCTTCTCCGGAGGCAGCACCTTGAGGGCGACGAAGCGCTTCAGATGGCTGTCGTGGGCCTTGTAGACCACCCCCATCCCGCCTTCCCCAAGCTTCTCCGTGATTTCGTAGTGCGAGATGGTGCGGCCGATCATAGGCGCCATTTGGAAATGCAGGTCATATTTGCCCTCTGACGAAGTCTACTCCCAGTCCAGCGCCGCCTGCCCATTCCACGTCATCAGCAATCCTCCGCGGGTAACGGGCGGGGGGCATCGCCGAAAGATCTCCGGCCCGTCCGGCGTCACTGGACGTACGATTCTTGCGGGACGTGCTGGCGGCGTACCTTGATCTTGCTTTCGTCCCTGCGAGCGGCGGCAAGGTCGTAGGCAAGTTGCATCCTCAACCACGTCTCCTCCGTGCTGCCGAATGCTTTCGTTAGCCGGATAGCCATTTCCGGGCTGATGCCGGACTTGCCGTTAACGATCTTGTTGAGAGTCTGCCGGGTCACGCCGAGAATCTTTGCCCCTGAGGTCACCGACAGGCCCAAAGGCTCGAGGCAATCATGCCGGACGACGAGACCGGGATGGACGGGGTTTTTCATGGGCACGGCGTTCTCTCCTCTTAGTGGTAATCGATCAATTCAACATCAAAGGCGTCAGTTCCTTCAAAACGGAAAACAATGCGCCAGTTCGCGCGCACCGTCACAGACCACAACCCCTTCAGATCGCCTTTGAGCGGGTGAAGGCGATACCGTGGAACATCCAGCGCTTGCGGCATAGTGGCGGTGTCGAGAACCGTAAGGACTCGCTCAACCGTCTCCAGCAAGTCCGGGCGTATCCCGCTCCGGTCGCCGCGCTCATAGAGCCGCTTCAGGCCCCGATGCTTGAAGCTCCTAATCATCAGAATACACCGTAAACTGGATGTTATCAGTTGTCAGATTCACCTTGACTGCACCCTTTCGTTCAAGTGGCCCCCTGCCTTGGCCGCCGACGCCTTGCGGCATCAATGGGGGGAAGCCGAGCACCGAGGTCATGCGGACCCCCTGTGAGCCTCGTCTCATCGGAAACCGTCCACCAGCATCAACGGCCGATCATGGGCGCCTCACTTCAGGTCTCGAATCATCACCACGTCGCTGGTGGTGGAATACCGCGCTACGGCCAGCTTCTTGCCGTCGCGCGACTCGGCGACGTCGCTGATCAGGTCGCTCTGGAAGCTGGTCACCTGTCTCGCTTCGCCACCGTCCAGGGGCTGCCGCCAGACGTTCGATACGTCGCCACTGGTCCTCCAGAACAATACAGACCTGCTGTCCGCGGACCATCGCCAGACGCTCTGTCCGAGGTCGAAGGTTCTGATGGGCTGTCCCCCGGTGGCCGGGATGATACTGACCTTTCTCGGTACGGCGAAGAACTCGTCTACGAGGACTAATTTCCCATTCGGAGAGACAGATGAGTACCCGTACTCGTTCCAGATACGGACCGGGGAACCGCCGTCGATCGGCATTCTCCACACGCCGTAGCTCTTCGGATCCATCGAGCCGTATGTCAGCCAATTCCCGTCCGGAGAACAGGACGGACCGAATTCGCCTTCGCCGCTGGTCAACTGCCGGGCATTGCCGCCATCCCGATCCAACCGCCAAATGTGCCCACCCCCCGCACGGAATGAGAAGAATACAATCCGACGGCCATCGCCACAAGCACTCGGCTCCTCATCGAGAGGGCCTTCCTCGGTAAGTTGCCGCGGGCTCGTACCATCCGCCGCGGCCATCCAGAGGCGCGACCGCTGCTTGCTGTCCGGGGCGCTGAAAACGATGTTGCCGTCGCCGATCCAATCTAACTGGGCGTCGGAAGTGCGCAGGCGACCGGTGATCTCGCGGGCACTCGCGGCATCACCAGTCGAACCTACCCAGATGCGAGTGGCGCTCTCGCGCTGCACAGTGACCAATGCGCCGGAATCCCCGGTCAGGCTCAGGCCGCTGTAATCGTTCAAGTCATTCGTGATTCTGCGAGCATCGCCTCCGGGATAGGAGACATACCAGAGCTGGACGGGGTCGCCGGGCTGTTCGGCGAACAGGGTCATGAGCCCACGGCCGTCCGGCATCCATTCCAATATTGTCGAAACGCCGGACCACGTGCGCGTACCAATGCGCTTTTCCGCGCCGCCCTCCGCAGACATGGTCGCCAAGTGCCTAGAGATTCCGCCCCGAAAGGACCCGACGCGATATGCTACGGTCTTTCCGTCCGGGGACCAATCCGCCACATCGAACCCCTCCGGGAACTTGCGCGAGGCAAGTTGCCGCTCGCCGCTGCCATCCACGTTCGCAATGAACAGGGAGAAATCAGGGCCCATCAATCTGGTGAAGACGAGCCGTTTCTCGTCCGGCGAGAGGTGTGCAGTCCCTATACCGACAAAATCAGCCAACTTCCTGACGTTGCCGCTCGGGACCGGCATCATGTACAGCGTCGGCGGAGGCGTACCCGTGTCGAACACGTAGTAGAGGAAATTGCCATCGCGCGAGAACTTCAGATTGCTGAACGTCCCCTGGGCGGGAGGCAGTATCGGCACGTTGCTCCCGGTAGCCGCGTTGCGCAGGGAGAGGCTGCTCATGTCCCCATCGGTGACGGCATGGGCCACGTACTTGCCGTCGGGCGAGATGGCTGCCGCGCTAGCTTTCCCGGAGTCGGTCAGCCTGGTGATCTTCATTCGCGCGAAGGGCCCCGCGGGACGCTGCGCCAGCCAGCGGTACAACGCAAACGCCGCCAGGACCGCGAGCGCGGCGAAGCCGGCCGTCCACAGCCAGCGGCGCCGTTTCGCCGGGCTTGGCGCCGCACGCGCCAGCTTGCCCGATTCCGATTCTTCCTTCAGGTCTTCCAGAGTGACTTCGAGGTCGGCCATGGTCTGGAAGCGGCGCGCGGGGTCTTTGCGCAGGCAACGAGCGATGACCTTTTCCAGTTCCTGCGGAATCTCGGCGGGGAGCGGGGGTGGCTCCAGATGCAGAACCGCCGCCAGGGTCAATGCGGGGCTGTCCAGCCGGAACGCCCGCCGCCCGGTCAGCATCTCGTACAGCACCGACCCAAAGCTGAAGATGTCGCTCCGGGCGTCTACCTGCTTCCCTTCGGCCTGCTCCGGCGACATGTAGCTGACCGTGCCCACGATCAAGCCCAACTCCGTAGAGTGCTGCTCGGTCAGGGTCGGATCTTCGGGGCTCGCCGGGGCGGTCTCGGTCAGCTTCGCGAGACCAAAGTCCAGCACCTTCACCCGCCCTTCGGCGGTCACCATGACATTACCGGGCTTGAGATCCCGGTGAACAATCCCGGCCGCGTGCGCCTTGGCCAGCGCATCGGCGATCTGGATGGCGTACTTCAGGGCTTCGCTCAGCTTCAGCCCCTTGCGGCCGATCAACTCCCCGAGCGTCTTCCCTTCGACATACTCCATGGCGATGAAATCGACGCCATCCGATTGGTCGATATCGTAGACCGTGACGATGTTGGGGTGATTCAGGGCGGAGGCCGACCGGGCCTCCTGGACGAAGCGTTGCTTGCGCTCCGGGTCGGTGACCTTCTCGGGAGGTAGTACTTTGAGGGCGACGAAGCGCTTCAGACGGCTGTCGCGGGCCTTGTAGACCACGCCCATCCCGCCTTCGCCGAGCTTCTCCGTGATTTCGTAGTGCGAGATGGTGCGGCCGATCATGGCGAGAACCTATGTTCGGCCCCTATTATAGTCGAGGTCATGTTTCCCTTGCTCTCGTCCCTGCCACGCCGCCGGGACGAACGGATCGCGTATACAATACTGCCATGACCAGACGAGAGCTTTTGGCGGCGGCCGGCGCCGCCTGCGCACTGCCCTTGCAGGCGCGCACCCACTGGGACAAGTCGCGCATCAGCGCCATCACCGACGAGATCGGGAACACCACGGAGGAATCCATCGCCTTCGCGCACCAGTACGCGCTGAGCCACGTCGAGATCCGCGACCACCGCGCCACCGCCACCAGCCGCAAGGAGTACTTCACCCTCACCGAGGCCGGGATCAAGGCGGATGCGATCCGTTTCGCCAAAGAAGGGCTGAAAGTCTCTTTTGTTAATACCAGCCTGATGAAGTTCACCTGGCCGGGCATGGAGCCGCAGCGCCAGCGTCCCGAAGACCCGGCGGCGCGTTAGAGGCGCCTGGCCGGCGAGAACGCGCGCTTCGACCGCCGCATGGAGGATTTGCAGAAGGCCGTCCACTGCGCGCAATGGATGAGCTGCGACAAGGTGCGCGTCTTCACCGGCACGCGGGTGGCGGACCCGAGGAGCGCGTTTCAACAGGTGGCCGAGGTGCTCGGCGCGATGGCCGTGGCCGCGGAGAAAGAAAAGGTCTACCTGCTGATCGAGAACGAAGGATCGCAGAACGTCGGCACATCCGCCGAGTTGGCCGATATCATGAAGACGATCCCCTCCAAGTGGATCGGGATGAATTGGGACCCGCATAACGCGTACGGGAAAGAGACGTCTTATCCCGACGGATACAAGCTTCTTCCGCAGAAGCGCCTGTTGAACATCCAGGTAAAGGGCAAGGGAATCATGCCCAGCAGCCCCGAGAAGGAGGACTGGAAGGCCATCATGACGGCGTTGGACCACGACGGCTACAACGGGAAGCTCGGCCTGGAGACCCATCTCTTCGACGGCACTCTCATCGCGGCCGCGCATACCTCGATGGAAGAGATCATGCGGATCGTGCGCGAGATCGGCTGACCGCATTCCGCTACAATCGCTGTCGGATCGTATATGAGCCACCCCGCCGGACCGGTCCGCTCGTTCGGGCCGTTCCGTTACGACCCGGAGCAGCGGCTCCTGTTCCGGGCCGGCGCCATTGTGCCATTGGTCCCCAAAGCGATCGATACTCTGCACGTCCTGCTGGAGCGGCACGGCCGGGTTGTGGCGGTGCCTGCGGCGACTCCCGCGACTCCGCCGCTGCTTGACGGTAGGCTGGCGTGGGTTAAGTGGTAGGGACGGGCGGATTCGAACCGCCGACCTGTCGCTTAGGAGGCGACCGCTCTATCCATCTGAGCTACGTCCCCACGTTCTTAGGCAGGCCAGGAGGCCCGCCCCACTGCTCAGCCGCGTCTTCCCTGGCGGTCGCGGTTCGGAATGGGTGCGGCTCGGAGTGGGGCGGGGGTGGCTACTGGCGGGCGTGCGTGCGGGATTTCAGCTCTTCGAACCAATTCGAGACGACGACGATGGAGGGGCGCGTAGTACCCGTAGCGCTGGCGGCCTCGAATTTGATCATCAGGAAGCGCTTGCCATCTGCGGAAATGTCGAAGTACCGGAAGGGATTCCCAGCGTAGGTGTAATTTGTGGCATCGAACAAGAGCTGAGCTTTGGCGTAGGTAAAGCTGGAGCCGGGCTGAACCGCGACCACGGCCATTCGATGGGCGGCGTTCAGGAAGAACAGCTCGCGCCCGGATCGCGACCATAGGGGCCTTGTGCCTCCTTCCGTGATATCGGCGTTATATTCGCTGAACTTCGTATCGGGAAACAGCCCGCGAGGCGGCCCTTTCGGGTCGAGCGGCAAGACGAATAGCTCGTTTGTTGCGCTTTGATGCGAGAGCCCATCATAGACGAGCGATTTTCCGTCCGGCGCAGCGCCTGAACCACGATGCGGCCCTCGCTTTGCGCGTCCGCCCGCTCGCGCAGGACGAAGAGCAGATGCTTGCCATCCTCGAGAAGTTGCGGCTGCGTGACGGTTTCCTTGGATGCATCGGCCGTCGCCAGAGTGCGGAGCGGGCCGCCCGAATCGGGCACGGCCTGGACCATGGCCCCGCCCGTGTTGACGCCGAAGGCAATCGTCCCATTGCGCCAGGTTGCGCCGTACGGCGGGGCGGGCAATTGGGCCAGCGTGATGGACGCTCCTCCGGCGACAGCGACTTTCTTGAGCGTCCATGCGCTGCTAGCCGATGATGGACCGCCGGCCGGGGTGAAATACGCGAGCCACTGGCCATCGGGCGAAAAAACCGGCTCCATGGGATCTTCGTTCGTGCCGCGCACCGGCTGGGCCTCCAGCTCATTCATGGCGCGCACGTAGAGCTGCCTGTTCGCGACGTACGCGAACTTCGCGCCGTCGGGCGAAACGGCGAGCATGTGACGTCCGGTTCGGGTGAAGAGCTGACCTTCGGGCAAGAAATACTCGAATCGCCCCACGACGCGGGTCACAGGAGGGGCCGGCTTGAGCCACCAGACGGCCGCGCAGGCCGCCGCCATAGCCACGCCCGCCGCCAGCCACGCCCAGCCGGATTGCCACCACGCCAGCGGCGCGGGGGCGGCGGCCTTTTCCTCCGGTTCCGGTCCCGCCAGCGCTTCCTCGATGAGAATCCGCGCTTCCCCGATCGCCTGCAACCGTCGGCGCGGGTCCCTCTCCAGGCAGCGCCGCAAGAGCCGCTCCACGGCCGCGGGAGTGCCCGCCGGCAATCCGCTCAAGTCCTGGTCGGCCAGAATCAGCATCGCCAACGGCAGCCGCCGCCCCGTCAGCATCTCCAGCAGCACTACCCCGAATGCCCAGATGTCCGAGCGCCGGTCGGCCGGCCTTCCGCGCGCCTGCTGGGCGGGCAAGCTGTATAATGTGCCAAGGGGAACCAACTTATGGATCGCCGCGAGTTTCTTGGCGCTGCAGCCGCTGTGACAGCCACGGCCGCATACGGCTCGGTGGCGCCTCTGCCCCGCCGCCCTTACAAGAACGGAATTGACCTCTCCATCATCGCCTTCGGCGGCATCGTGGTTTGTGGCCTTTCGCAGGAGGAGGCCTCGCGCCGCGTCGCGGGAGCGTACGACCGAGGCGTGAACTACTTCGACTGCGCCCCGTCGTACTTCGATGGTGAAGCGGAAATCAAACTCGGTGAAGCGTTGAGGCCATATCGCAGCAAGGTCTTCCTTGCAGAAAAGACTACGCTTCGCGACGCGAAGGGTGCACGCGAGGAGTTGGAGCGCACCCTGCAGCGTTTCCACACCGATCATGTGGATCTCTACCAGTTTCACGCCGTCAGCTCGATGGAAGATGTCGATAAGATCCTCGCGCCGGCCGGAGCTGCGGAGACGTTTCTTGCGGCCAGGAAGGAGGGCAAAGTCCGGCATCTTGGTTTCTCGGCCCATAATGCGCCGGCCGCTCTCCGTCTCATGGACGCGCTCGAACTGGACAGCGTGCTGTTCCCGGTCAATGTCAACGCTTGGGAGAACGGCGGCTTCGGCCCGCAGATTTTAGCCAAAGCGAAATCGAAGGGCATGGCCCGCATGGCATTGAAGGCCCTTGCGTTTGGCAAGTGGCCCGCGGACATGAAAGAGAGCGATCGCAAGTATCCGAAGTGTTGGTATCAACCGATCGACGATCGCGAGATGGCTCGCTTGGCGCTGCGATTCACCTTGAACCAGGAGATCACTGCTGCCGTGCCACCTGGTGAGGAACGTATCTTTGACCTGGCGCTGGAACTTGCTTCAGTGCCGCTGCCCAAGTTGAGCGCGACCGAACTGACGGGACTGAAGACTAGGATCTCTTCTCTTGAGCCGGTATTCCGGGCGTGACGCGCGTCGGTCCTTGACCATCGGCGCCGCGGCCGATCGGTTTGTCGGCTCGGAAGGAATCGGCGCCGTACGGAGCCGCGCGCGTAAGCAAGCGGTTGTGGCGCAAACAATAACGTCGCCATGTTTAAATGGGTTCCATCGAAGATGCAGTCCGTGTCACGCTCCTGTTCCGGAGCCCGAGCGGCGGGTGGATGCTCAACGAGCGGGGATTCCGGGCGCTGCGCGGCCGAATTCTAAGAATGAGTACCTTAATTACCATTCATAACCTGGGAGGCTCGGCATGCATCTATACAGGTGGATGTACAGGAGGTAGAAGATGGCACTCCGAATGGCGGGGCAGGCCGGTTTTGTGGCGGCTTTACTGGGGATTCCGTTTCTGCCGATGGCACAGGTGCAGGAGCCGGCGTCGGTTCCCGGGCAACAGGCGCCGATCCAGGCGCAGATGCTGGCTCCGGAGCAACTGGATGACCTGGTGGCGCCCATCGCGTTGTATCCCGATCCGCTGCTGAGCCAGGTTCTGGTGGCGAGCACCTACCCGCTGGAGGTTGTGGAGGCGCAGCAGTGGCTGCAACGGAATGGAAGTCTGAGGGGCCAGCAACTAACGGAAGCAGCCCGGCAGCAGAATTGGGACGCCAGCGTCCAAGCCCTGGTGGCCTTTCCGGACGTGCTGGCGAAGATGAACCAGGACGTCCAATGGACAACGGCATTGGGCAACGCGTTCCTCGCGCAGCAATCCGACGTCATGGCCGCGGTGCAGGGGATGCGCACGCGGGCGCAAGCCAACGGCAAGCTCTTTTCCACTGCGCAGCAGACGGTTGCAACCGAGACACAGAGTGGGCAGGCGGCGATTGAGATCGCGCCGGCCGATCCGCAGGTGATCTACGTGCCGGTATACGACCCAGCCTACGTCTGGGGACCGCCGGTGTGGGGCGCCTATCCGCCGCTCTTTTATGCCGGATACGGCTTTGGATTCGGTCCTGGGATCGATATCGGATTCTGCTTCGGCGGTTGGGGCGGCTGGGGCTGGGGCGGTTGGGGCTGGGGCCCGAACTGGTTCGGCCGGTCGGTGTTTGTCAACGGCGCCTTCTTCCAACGCTATGGCTTCCGCGGCGGGTCATTCGCGGGCGGGTTTGCCGGGAGAGCGGCGTGGCAGCACGACCCGGGCCACCGTTTGGGAGTCTCGTACCCGAACGGTCAACTCGCCGCCCGGTATCAGGCCGTATCGCTCGCTTCCCGGAGCGCGATGGCAAGATCGGGCAGCTTCAATTCCGCCCGCCCAGCCGGTGCGGGAAGCTGGAACCGGTTTGGATCCGGGGCGGCGTCAACGTACGGAAACCGATCGGCGGCGTCAACGTACGGAAACCGATCGGTGACGCAGGGCGCTCGCAGCGTGGCGCCGCAGAGCGCGGGGCGCGCAACCGAGGGACAGTGGCAGCGCTTCCAGGGTGCGCAACGCAACCAGGCGCCGGCGCAGCGTTCCCAGGGGTCGCAGGGTTACCAGGCTCCAGCGCAGCGGTATTCGGCTCCAGCGCAGCGGTATTCGGCTCCAGCGCAGCGATATTCGGCTCCAGCGCAGCGTTACCAATCTGCGCCGCGAATGTCCGCACCGGGCTACAGCGGGGGCGTGCGTAGCTTCGGCGGTGGTGGCGCCTCACGCAGCTTTGGCAGCGGCGGCGGGGCGCGCAGTTCTGGCGGAGGCCATAGCTCGGGCGGCAGCGCTTCACACGGTGGCGGCCGCCGTTGATGGGGCTGCCACAATTTCGGCCAACCTGCATCAGACCGCAGCGAAGTTTCGCAGGTTTCCGCTGGCGAGAACCAAGGCCGCCAATTGCATCACGTGGCCATCGTCCGGAGCATCCGGAAGATCGGCTCGGTCAAGCCCGGCGCAGCGTTCAGCCAGGTAGTCAAGTTGCCGGATAGCGCCGCGGCGCAGCGCATCGTGGTCTTCGTGCAGGAATCGGGCCAGGGCCGCGTCCGCGGGGCCGCCATGCTCCCCCCTTATACTGGAAGTCACTAACGACATGAGCATTCCCTTTCAAATCGTGGTGTGCGGGAGCATTGTCCCGGACCCGCTGCAAACGCTGGAGCCGGTGACCGGGCCCGCCGGGCCGTCGCTCAAGAATGAGATGATGCTGCCGGCCATTTTAGATCCGTGGGCCGGACACGCCCTGTACGAAGCGGCTAACCTGGCGAAGACGGCGCCCGGCAGCAAGGTCTGGCTGGTCAGCTTGGGACCCAAGGCTAAGCTGCAACAGGTGATGATGACGGTGGCGCAGAAGGTCCCCTTCGAGCTGGTGGCACTGGACGGGCCATCCTCCGGCTTCGCGGATTCGTTCGAGACGGCGGCCGCGCTGGCCGGAGCCATCGGGGCCATTGCGGGCCTGGACAAGACCAGACTGCTGCTTTTTGGCGGCTGGGAATCGGCCTCGCGCGGCGCCGGAGCCACGCTGCAAATGGTCGGCGAGCGGCTGGGAATCGCGGAGCAGTTCCTGGGCGTCGACCGCCTCACGGTGGGCGAGGACGGCGGCCTGGAGATTCTGGAGCGCATCGAAGGCGGCAAGCACCAGGTATCGGTGTGCGCCGGGCCGCCCGCCGTGCTCGGCTGGGCCACGGGCAACCTGCCCGAACCGCGCAACAATCCCCAGGTCGGCATGGCCAACATGCGGACCATCATGCCCGCGCTGCAACGCGCCAAGGCCGCTCCGGTGGCCAGCGCCGGCCTGAGCTATGCGTCGGTGAGCCTGCCCAAACAGCAGCGCGAGACGCGCGTGGTGAAAAACATGCCGGCCGAAGAGATCGCGCGCGAAATCGTCGCCTGGATCGGGGAGGAATAGCGTGGAGACCATACTCGTACTCGCTCATGTGGAAGCCGATGGCGCATTGGCCAAGCCGGCGCTCGAAGCGTTGACTGCCGCCAAGAATCTGGGCGGGGAAGTGATCGTGGGGTTGGTGGGCGGCCAGGCGCAAATGGCGGCGGACCAGATCGCAGGCTGCGGCGCCGCGCGCATTCTGGCGGTGACTGGAGAGGCCTTCACCCAGTCGCGCTATGGAACCGATGCCGCAGCCGCCGAGGCGCTGTGCCGCGCTGCGGGAGCGCCCATCGTGATTGCGCCCTCCACCACGCGCTGGGCGCGCGCGCTTCCGGGCGTGGCCTACCGCCTGGGCGGGCGCGTGGATACCCACGCCACGAACCTGACGGCCCAAGGCGGGGCCCCTGCCGTGACGCGCTGGTTCTACCGCCAGCGTATGGAAGCGGTGCTGGCGCGGACCGAGCGGCCCTGGGTGGTGCTGGTCGATTCCGGCTGCTTCACGTCATGGAGCGGCGCCCCCGGTACGGCCGTCGTGGAATCCGTGGCGGTGGAGGCGCCGCCGACCCGCACGAACGTGATCGGGGTGCGGGCGCCCAAAGCCGACGAGCAGACCATCCGGCCCGACGCCGAGCTATTGTTCGTGGCCGGGGCAGGCTGGACCAAGAAGCAGGCCGATGGCGCCACGCACACGGCCGAGGCGGCGACCCTGATCCTAGGGTTCCTGCGTGCGGCGAAGGCTTCGCTGGGCGGCAGCAAGTCGCTGGTGGATTCGAGCGGCGAAGGCGAAGCCGTCCTGCCATTCATGACGCACCTGAACCAGATCGGCCAGACCGGGGCCACGCCGCGGCATCCCAAGGGCCTGTCCACCTGCTGCCACGGCGAAGAGCCGCACGTCGTCGGCTGGCGCTTCGTCAACCAGCGCCGCGCCATCAACCTGGACGCGAACTGCGGCTGGGCCCGCGGCAAAGCGGACGTTCTCTACGTGGCCGACGCCTTCGAAGTGATGCGGCAGGTGAACGGGCTGTTGGGATAGGGGCTGAGGGCAACGGCGAAGTCCGCGTCTAGTGAGCAAACCACGATTCCACAATGAGCCGGCATTCGGTGGTGAAGCGCGATGAAGTGTTTGCGGTTGATGGTCAGAACGGCGCGATTCCCGGATATGGCATAGGCAAGGACGGCCTCATCCGCTACCCGTTGATTGGCGTTCCCGGCCTCCAAGGCGGTCGCTACTTCGTGTCCGAGTTCCCGAAGCTTCATCACCGTCAGCAGCGGGAAGTTCTCGTTCGAATAGAAGCGGGCCATGGTTCAGGCGTTTTCGTTCTCGCGGATCTGGTCTTCAATTTCAAGCCGAATCGCATTATAATGTGTATAATTATGGGAAGAAGGCCGAGTATGCA
>OCTA010000832.1_pt1 | contig 28723 bp, 24 predicted proteins | sample 1538991 | NCBI WGS metagenome assembly OCTA01 (sample SAMEA3539302, study PRJEB22396) | soil metagenome | biome: tundra; feature: field; material: soil | place: USA | collected 2010-05 | depth 0.15 m | reverse complement strand
CAGCCAGAAGCACTGCAGCTTCTGGAAGCACTGCGAAGAGGAGTTCGGCGGCCGGATTCGGTCGTCCTGAGCTTCGTCCCTACGCCATAAACGCAAAACGCCCGGCTCAGGATGCCATTGCGGCGTCCTGGGCCGGGCGCTTTCCTCCAACTGAAAACCGAGGTGATTGTGCTTAGGAGACGTGTGCCATTACGCCGGAGTGTGCCGTTACAGCGGGGTTTGCCTCCGAAACGGAGAGTGCCGGTCCGCAAGAAGCGGTTCCAACCCCGGCGGGGTCCCGAGAGAAGCCCGGAGTATCTGGCTTGGATTCGGACGCTAGGATGCGCAGTCTGTGCGAGAGTCAGCGGCGGGGCGACCGTGATCGAAGCAGCCCACACCAACGCCTTGGGCCCCAGGGGGATGGGGCAGAAGACCACGGACTTCTCGGCGATCCCGCTGTGTTCCGGGCATCACCGGGAGAATTGGGATTCGTACCACGTGCTGGGCGAGAAGAAGTTTTCACATACGCATAGGATTGACCTGCAAAATCTCCTGCTTCGATTGCAGGATCGATTCTGGCATCAGGACGTGTCCGTATCCCGCAAAAGCTCTTCCCTTGCGAACGGGGAGTACATGATACCCAATTGGGGGTAGCCCGCTTGGAAAAGTGCTTGGAAAAGGAGGGCTGCCTGCCGGCTTTCGGCCCCGCGGAGTGCTTGACGCGCTAAATGCAGTTTTGCAACAGGCGCCACTCCACTGCGGTCTGCACCGGCCGAAACGTCACTTCACAGGAGATACGGCAGTCGTCCGCTCCGTTTAAGCGCCTTCTCCGCGCTGATTCCGACGAGGTCTTGATTTGCCGCCGATAAGCACATCGGATGACAAATCTCGTGAAATCGACACTCTGTTCGTTCCCAGCGTCGAGGGGCGCTTCCCCTCTGTTTGCGGCTTTGATGGTCCTGGCCTTGCTCCCGTATAGCAGCGCCAGCGCACAAGCCCCGCCAGTTCCGTCCCTCGCGCTCCCCGCGGCTGCACAGTGGCGCACGGGGTATTTCATGCAGCGGGAAGCCGCAGGGCAAACTGCCGCGACCATACCATGGTCGAAATACACACACGTCATTCACTCCGCGTTGCGGCCGACGTACAGCAATGGGGCCTGCGGCTTGGATACCACCGAAGGCCTGCTTAGTGCCGCCTATATCGAGGATTTTGTGAACGCTGCACACGCTGCGGGTGTGAAGCCGATTATCGGGATCCGTCAGGACGATACTTTCGAAGCGATCACTGCTTGCACAGCGCCTCAGAATATCGAACAGTTCGTGGACCGAATCAGAACCTTTGTCACGAGTACCGGTTATGATGGTGTAGACCTCGACTGGGAGAACAACATTATTACCCCCCAATACCAGGACCTCATTAGGCGTCTTCGCACGGCACTGCCCACAGCCATCCTTAGCGTCGTGGTGGGGTTCGCCGACAGGTTCATGACTGCGGCGGTGCAGTATGACCTGGACCAGATTAACATTCGGGCCTACGATTTGGCTTCCCAAGACCTTACTGGGAGCGCGATCAACTACACTTGGTACCATTCGCCAACCCTTCGGGGGGCCAACATCCAAGACCAGGCGATGGACGTTCTGTCGTCGTACTACGTGTCTGCCGGGAACGCGTCCAGCAAACTGGGACTCGCCGTGCCGTTTTACGGCCGGATCCAAAACGCTTGTCTGAACGAAACCGGCACGAACGGCGTAACCGAACCGAATCAGGCTTGGGTTGGCCGCGCCGAAATCCGCTCCATTCCCTATCGTGACCTGGTGAATTCCACGTATTGGAGCCTTGGCGCTCGCGTTTGGGACGACTCACGAAGTTCCCAGTACATCCAATACCGGAACGGAACTTGCGCGACCGATGCATTTGTCCCTTACGTAGGGCCAGAGCAATTGCAAGCAGTTGCCGCCCTCATCAAGGGGAACCGGCTCGGCGGCATTGCTACACACGCCTTGCCATATGAATACATGGCACAACAGGTTGGAGACGCCCGATATCCTCTTTCGACTGCCCTTTACGATGCGATGATCGAGCCTTATACAGAACCCGTAACCACCACACGGCCTCACACTACCGTCACACAAGCTGCCGCCACATCTTCGGCCCTAACGCGCATCTCACGTATCGGAGCCCAGACGACGCCGAGGTCTCTTGGCGCCCCCTCATCGGCCACTTCGACATCGAATGCCGCGGCCTCCACTGGACAAACCTTTACGTACTACGTGGATTCCGTCAACGGCCTGGATTCCAACCCAGGAACCTTGGCCGAGCCCTGGAAGACCATAGCCAAGGTCAATTCGACCACGCTGGCGCCAGGGCAGTCGGTCGGGTTCGCAAGCGGCGACGTGTGGCGGGAGACGCTCACTCCTAGCAGCAGCGGTACGGCGCTAAGCCCGATCACCTTCGGGGCGTATGGGAGCGGAGCGGAACCTATCATTACAGGTGCCAACTTGCTCAGTTCATGGACATCGTATAGTGCAAATGTATGGCAAGCATCCGTTACCACGCAGCCTAACCAGGTATTCTTCAATGGAGTGCTCGGCATCCCTGTGGCTGGCATCGGCAACATCAAATCGGCCACAGATTGGTACTGGGCGTCAAACGTGCTCTCTGTCTATTCTCCATCAGCAGGAAATCCAGCAGCATACTACACCAGCCCAGGTGTAGAGGCCAGCCAGCGCGGCCCGGTCATACTAACCAACAATAACTCCTACATCACCATCAACGGGCTGGACGTGACCAAGAGCAATGGCCATGGAATTAGTGCCGGTCCCACGTCCTCCATTGGTGTCACGATCCAAAATAGTACCATTGAACAGAGCGCATATTGGGGGATCGAGTTAAAGGGCAGCACGACCGCGCAGAACGCCATAGTAGACAACTGCACTGTTCAGAACAACGGAGAGTGGGGCATCGCCGTGGATGCTTCCTATACGGGAGCCTCGCAAATTAGCAATAATACCCTGACCAACGATGGTTTACTCTCAGTCGTGAACAACCAAGAGTACTCTTCCATTGAGGGCAGGCTTGGAAATTTCAATATCTTCGGCAATACAATCTCCGCCACCGCGCCGAACGGATGCAAGAACAGCGGAAACCTAGGCGATTACTGCCACGGCCTTTATTACTCCGCCGGTTTCGGTGGGGATCAGACGGTAGTTGCCAACGTCTATAATAATACGAGCTACGGCAACAGCTATGGAGCCGGTTTAAAGTTCGTTGGATCAGCCAACGCTTACAACAACACCATTTACGGGAATAATGGTTCCGGCATCATGGTCGGGCAAAACGGAGCAGTTAATGTAGTGTATCTCCTCTATGGTAATTTGATTTATAGTAATGACCTTGATAACGCGGATGACGGAATCGTAGAGCAGTCAATGGGAGCCGGGACCATCTCGCTAACCGTCATCGGAAATACTCTCTATCAGAATGGGAACACTAGCCAGCAAGAATTTAAGATCACAGACAACTTGACCGTCCTGACCGTCGAGAATAATCTACTGTTCGCCACGCCAACTCGGCGCACTATGAGTATTGCCACGCAGAGGGGGACGGTTGTTATCGACTACAACCTGCAGTGGCGGGCTGATGGGAATCCGAGCATTATCTACAATGGAGCCGTAATGACGTGGGCCGCGTGGCAGGCGTTGGGATTTGACAAGCATGGGGTAAACGCCAATCCACTACTCACAAACCCCGGCGCTCGTGTGTTCACCCTCCAGCCTAGTTCGCCCGCCATCGGCGTGGGCGTCTACATTCCCGGCGTCAGCAACGCGAAGCCGCCCAACATAGGGGCAAAATAGGGGTCAAGACTATCTTACGTCAGAGCCTCTTCCCTTGAACACGGGGTGCCCAAGGTCTGTTCCGTCCCTAGCAGCCGTGAATAGAGCGCTAGAAGTTCCTGCTCAGAGTTCTCCCAGGCCAGATGTGTACGGAAGCGCTGTTGACCCAAGCGGCCCATGTACCGCCTGTTCCCCTCATCAAGCAGCAAGTCGCGTATAGCGACGCTCAGTTTGGTGTCATTGTTAGGTTCAACGTATGCGGCTGCATCCTGAGCCGTTCGCCGGTGTTCTGCCAGGTCGAAAGCAACGACAGGCTTGCCGAACGCCAGGTACTCTATCATTTTGTTCATGGTGGAGAGGTTGCTCCACTCGGTGAACGGATCCGGATCAACGCATACATCAGCGGTGGAAAGATATGCCCAAAGTTGTTTATCGGGAATTCGGCCGGTGAAATGGACCACCCGTCCGAGGTCCAGATGTTCGGCCATGCTCTTCATACGTGGCTGGTCGGGCCCGCCGCCGACGAACGCGAAAAGCGTGTCGTCGCCAACTGTCCCGCGGTAATTCTGGATTGCACGCAGGAGGTGGTCGACGCCGTCTTGTTCGCACATCTCGCCGAGGTACATCACCATATAACGGTGGCCGCGCTTCAGGGCTGGGCAAGGCGTGCAGATATCGGCCCATGCGCGGCGGGGTCCACTTCGTACCACCACAACCTTCGTTTCCGCAATGCCTCCCCGCCGCAGCGCAATTGCCTTGTGCGATTCGTTGACGGCAATGACCGCATGCGCCGACCGTAACGTCAGCCATTCCAGTGTCAGCAAGCCGCGATAGAGCAATCCTGCGCGCTGGTGTCCCTTTGCGACGTACATCTCCGGGCAAAGGTCGTGATGATCGAAAACGGATTTTACACGAAAGATCCGGAACAGCAGCGCGAGAGCGAAATAGGTGTCCGGCGGGTTGCAGGCGTGAATCACGTGGAACGGGCGGTGTGCGTAGGCCTTCAGAGCTAGCCAGAGTGTCGCCAGCCAACAGTATACAAACTCGAGGAAATAGCCAGCCACGCCCTTGTCGGCCTCATAGACCAATGGATAACGATAGATGTCCACACCTTCCAGCCGCTCATAGCTCGCGGTGTACATCTTCTTTTTCGGACAGATAACGGCTACACCGAAACCTGCTCGGCGTAAACTGGTGGCTTCCTGCCAGACACGCCGGTCAAAGGGCACCGGTAGGTTCTGCACGACGATAAGGATGCTGCGCTGTTTAGCTCGCATGACCGGTCGCCAACACGAGTTCTGGTTTGGCGGGCAGCCTCACAGTCTGGTGAGAGGCAAGGTAGATGACGAAAGCGCTGCTGTTCTCCAGCAACACGTCCAGCCCGTCGAAATGGTGTCCCACAAGCAGCAGCTCCGCGTTGGCGAGGTCGTCCAATGACGAGACCAACAGCCGGGACAGGTGGGGAATGACTCGATCGATGTACTCCCTATTTGTGCCGATCAATTTCGTAACCATGACGTTGGGATCATAGATGCTTAGCTCGTAGCCCTTACCTAACAACCGCTCGGCCAATTCCACGAAGGGGCTCTCGCGTAAGTCATCGGTGTTTGGTTTGAAGCTCAGGCCTATTAAACCGACGCGTCGCGCCCCCGTCGCACGGACCGCGTGGAATGCGCGGTCGACTATCTTTTCGTTACTCGACAGGATACCGCCGATCAGCGGGAGTTGCAGATCATATTCTTTCCCGGCATAGACAAGGGCGCGCACATCCTTGGGCAGGCACGAACCGCCGAATGCGAACCCGGGCATGAGGTAGCGTCGCGAGATATTGAGTTGGGTGTCCCTGCAGAAAACCTTCATTACCGCTTCTGCCTCTACACCTGCCTGCTGGCAAACCACGCCGATCTCGTTTGCGAAGGCGACCTTCAGGGCATGGAAGGCATTGCTGGCGTACTTTAGCATGAGGGCCTCCTTCGGTTTTAGCAGGAAGATGGGAGCCGATAGTTCCGAGTAGACCGAGCGTAGCGTCGGTTGGACGCTAACGCTTTCCGTACCCAGAACGGTGAACGGCGGCTCCTCGAAATCATGGATGGCAGTGCCCTCCCTCAAGAATTCCGGGTTGACGCACAGATCCACTAATCCGGGCGCTGCTGAATCCAAAATGTTGGAGCAGCGGTCGAAGATTGAAGGCAAGATGCTACTGCGGATTACCACTATCTGCTTTTTATTGAGATCGAAGAGCGCCTTGGCGAGTTGCTCGCAGGCACGAAACAGGTGTGCCGGGTCTATCTGCCCGTTGGGGCGGCTGGGCGTTGCCACAGAAACGAAGCACAAATCAGTTTCGCAGAGGGCTTCCTGCACATCGCATGTCGCTCGCAACCGCAGGCTCTGGCGCGCCTGGCGTAGCCGTCCCTCCAACCCCGGCTCGACAATCGGCGAGCGGCCATCGTTAATGACGCGCACCTTCTCAGGGTTGATGTCCACGCCCCAAGATGTGATGGCCTTTGCCCGACAGGCATGCGGCGGAAACCGTGCCCACGTATCCGAGTCCCACTATACTGATATTCATGTTATTCCTGGATGTAAATATTCGTGTGGATGGTGGTTGTGTTGTGCAGTGAGCCGCCGATGCGCAACGAGGGGATCGGCTGCTTCTGTCCGAAACACCGAGACCGCCAACCGAGAATTGGCTGATCACCGCCACGCACGAACTCCCACTTCAACCCGTGGTCGGGGGAGCCAAACACTATGTGTCGACCTCGCCATGTCGTATCGGCCACCCCTGTCTCGATCCGGTTGATGCGCGTGTCCTCATGCAGATGGAAGAAGAGTTCGACCTCATGCCGGTCATTGCACTGGAAGGTGTCGCTCAACGCAACTGACCCCGTATGTCTATCGAAACTGACCGATCGGCGATGCATTACGGGATCGTTCAAACGGGTGTAGCCGTCGTGTTCGGCCTCAATGAGAACGCTGTTGCCCCTGTCTTCAAACCGCAGGAGGCGGGCGTTGGCTTTACTAGTCCACAAGAACCGTCCACCCATGACGGATTGATCTTTACCATCGATGCGCGCGGTGTTGTGTGCGGCTGTACCGCGGAAAAATGTGCGCCACGCCGGATTTGAATGGTATGCGTAAGTGCCGCAGTCCACGATAAAGTACTCACCGTCGATCGCCAACCAAATCGAAAGGGCATCAGCGTGGCCGTGGGCAGCGATCCTAGTGTAGCCAAGCCTGCCGAAATCCATCACCAGCTTGCGGCTGCCGTCGTGGGTATCCACCGCGGCCATTCCGCCGTCCTGGAAAAGCTCGCTGCAGGCTCGTTTGCCTTCGGCGAGAGCTGGGGTGGCGCTCGGGATCAGAGCGCGTGTCGCGGCGGTTAGCCCTTTCGAAAATCGCCAGAGGCTGGCGTCATCAAATAAGAGCGCACCCAGTTGGGTGGTTACAGCAAGCGGACTCTCCTCCTTAGAAAACAGAAATCCGCGACCATCATCGGAGTCGCCATACCATGGCAGGTCGCCAGTCGGTGTGGCCACGGCGTCTAGATAATGCATCATGGCACGTAAACGCTGTTCGAAGTTATTACTGAAGGGTTCTCCGAGATTCTTCGCAACTGTGTACGCCAGGAGCAAAAGTTCGAGCGTGAACAGGTGGTATGACATAGCCTGTTCGCGATTTACGCCGTCGTTTGAGACCTGTGTCTGGATCTCTTGTTCCAATGCCTCTCGGGCTTCGACCGCCCAGCCGCGGGATTCGCGCCACAGCGGGAAACAAACGGCGCCAACGTACAGCCCGACAAGTTCGCCGACCAAGTGGTTATTTGCCGAGGAGTAAACGCTCCGGTGAAGATGAATGCGCTGAAGGTGCAGGTAGAGGGACCCGAGCCAGCGTTGCATCAGATCCGTATCACGGACCATTTCACATGCAATCCGCGGGTACAGCAGTGACCAGGAGATGACGCGTAGTCCCAGTTCCAGGCTGCTCGTCCAATTGACGCCACAAAGGTACGGATTCTCGCGGAGCCAGCGGTCGAGTGAGCGGACGATGTAGGGAATGTTCTGCTCCGAACCGTCCGCGTAAGCCAAGGCGGAAAGGTATTGGTGACGATTAATCTCCCATATGTACTTGATGTCACCAACTGCCGAAGGATCTCTGGTATCGAGCATGGGTCCAAACCTTCTGGCCGCCTGCTTATTATTCCGGTAGTCGCGGTGCCAGTCGAAATCGAAGCTGACCGGGAAGTCGAGGTCAAAGATCCGAAGACGATCAACCGGAGCTCCCTTGGCGTGCGCATTGACAGGAAACGGTCGTGGAACGGCATGCAACTCGGCGGGAGGGGTGGCAGATCCGCCAGTGCAATACCTACCCCAGTCTCGCGGCAGCCGCGCTGCTGTCCTGACCCGCGACACGACTTCCCGCAGTTCCATCCTCGCCAGACGCCTCAGATACCAGGGCATCATGGCTGCATTCCCGCGAACATCGACGGCACGATCGATCGGAGGTGGCGAACATTGCCTTCCAGCAAAACAAAAGCCCAGATTTTGTCGGCGTTATCGTTGCGGCAAGTAAGATGGTCCTGAATCACGCTTTGCATCACGCCAGGAGTCAGATAATCGTCTTGCCAGGTTGACGCCAGAGTATCGCAGACAAAGGATTTCATGCCGTGTCGGAACCATTCCGCCAAAGGCAGATCAAATCCCTTCTTGGGGCGGTAGATGCACGAACGCGGAATGTACTTTGCCGCCAGCTGCTTCAAGAGGAATTTTTGAGTGCGGCCATTGAGCAGCAATTCTTCGCCGAGAGTCCACGACGCCATGCCGACATAGCGGGTTAAGAACGGCACGCGAGCTTCGATCGAAGCATGCATCGTCGCGCGATCGGTCCTGGTCAACATGTCGTCGGGCAGGCGGTGATCGAGATCAAGGTCCAGCGCGCCGGTCAGATCGCTACGCTTCTCCGACAAAACATCGTCCTGGTCAACCAGTTCACGCACCAAATGCGGTTCAAAAATCATGCCGGTGCCGTAATAATTCGGGTCGCATACTGCGGTGCGCGCAAAATGCACGTAACGCGACTGATGATTCGTGAGCCGCCGGACAACGTCGACCGCCCAGGGAAAATAGCGACAATAGGGGTAAAGACGGCGCGCCAGTTGAAAACGGTAATATTGGTTATAGCCGCCGAACAGTTCGTCGGCGCCATCGCCCGTCAACACCACTTTGTAGCCTGTGTCGTGGGCAAATTGCGACACGATATAAAGCATCACCGCCGACGGATCGGCGACGACGTCGTCCATGATCACCGGCCATTCCATCAAGAAGCTGGAAAAGTCGCTCGTGTCGCAGTAGCGGACATGATGGCGGATTCTGTATCTTTGACAGACGGCGGCGGCATATCGGCTTTCGTCGAAGGCTTGATCTTGGAAGCCGATTGAAAATGCGGACAAATCCGGCCGCCGCTTGGCTGCAAGTGCCGTCACTAAACCGGAATCGACGCCGCCGCTAAGTAAAGACGCTACGGGAACATCGGCGACAAGATGACGGTCAATCGCGAGTTGCATCGCCTGATCGAGCGTTTGAAGAGCTTGACCGACGTTGTGCTGCTGGCGATGCACCACTCTGCGCTCCGCCCAAATCTTCTTCTCCACCACCGCGAAGGTTTCCAGATCGAACACGACGGCTTCGCCAGGCCGTATTTCGATAATATCCGTAAAAATCGTGTTCGATCCACAGCACGCGCGCAAGAAATAGTATTCCGCTAGCGCTTTTCTGTTGATCGCCTTGGCCGATAACAGCATGAGGGGCTGTAAACGAGACGCGAACGCGATGCGGTTCCGATCGGCAAAATAATAAAGCGGCTTGATGCCGAATTGGTCACGAACCAATGTGAGCCGATGCCGCCGCTGATCGAAATGGCCAAAAGCGAACATGCCATCGATCTGATTGAGATACGCCGTGCCCTTATCATTCATTCCTTTGAGCAGCACTTCAGTATCGGAACTGGTTTGGTAGGTGCTATCCGGCTCTTTCAGTTCGCGGTAATTATAGATCTCGCCATTGAATACAATACTGCCTTGCGCATCGCTCATTGGTTGCGTGCCGCCCACAAGGTCAATAATGGACAGACGCGAGTGGGCCAGAACAAGATTGGGCGTGGCTCGTTTGTAGTTAAAAGCATCAGGACCGCGCCGCGCCAGGAACTTGGCCGCAGCACCGACGAAAGCGCCCGCGAAATCCTGATCCCATGATCGCAACGCCAGTCCGGCAACCCCACACATTTGTAATAACTCCCAATTTAAGTATAGCGAGCGCCACGTCGGTCGCGTTAGCAAAACGCTCCCCTGTCCATCTCAATCATTACGAGCGCAGCGACACTGGAGAAGCACCCGCTGCCGGCCTTGGATGCCGTGCATTGTGTCCGTCGCCTGAATTCGCTACAACACAATGATGCCGAAGCTTTCCGCGGGGTTTGGGATTCCAGATGACAATCAAAGCCCGTCCGTTCTCGATTACGCCCTTCCTGCGGTGCAAGCCGCCGGTCAATCGGAAGCGCAGAGAATACAAAGCTAGACAAGGGGACATACGGTCCAGCGCATGGATGTCAAGTACAGCGCAGCCTAGTCTTCAGCGGCTCGCTTGCGAATGACAGTTCACGCATGAGCCGTTCCTGGTCGACACTCGACACGACAAAACGCAGCTTTCCGTTAGGTCCACGCTTGAGGAATGGAACATACTCGAAGCAGACCTTTGTGGCTGAGCCAAGCCTCAGAGCCGCCTCGTCACGAAGAGCGCGCTCATCCTTCGGCCCGTACTCCTCCGAGCAACTGATGCGGAGCGTCACTTCGCCTGGAACGTTTTGCACGATCTGCGCCGCCAACACATTCTGACTATCCTTGAAAACGTGATCCAGTCGTCCCACCAAGCGGCCATCAGCCGCCACGATGAATTCCTCTGCTCTGCCGAGTACTTCGTCCACAAGCGGCCCGGAACGACCGCACCGGGGCGTCTGATCCTTTGACATCTTGACCATATCGCCGATCGCGTAACGGATCAATGGAAATGCCCTGTTTCCGAAACCTGTCCAAAGGAGGCGCCCCGTACCGCCAGGACCAACAGGCTGCCCTTCGCTGTCCACAACTTCCGCATAGCTATGCTCGCGTTTAAGGTGGCGCTCGCCGAGTTCACACTGCGCTATATATCCGCACCTCTCCGTGTTGCCATAAGAGTCGAAGACCTTGCACTTAAAGGCTTCTTCGATTACAGGGCGTTGAAATGCCAGCAGCGTTTCAGAAGTAGTGTAGACCCCCTTCAGCCGAAGCGTTCCTCTTCCGTACCTCAGATAACCGAGGGCCAGGAGATACATGGAGGACGGGTAGCCTGTGGCCACGACAGGCTCAAACGCGTCCAGCTGCCGCGCATAATAAAGCAGGTTATTACGCGAGAGATGATACGAAGACATCAGCAGGAACTTTTCAGCCCGATCCACAACCCAGAAGGGAGGACACGATCGATCGGGGTCGGCGACGGGATGCCCTTGGCAAATTACCATTGGAGCACGACTCTCATATGTATAACCACACCAACGATAGTGTAACGCCCGATAGGCATACTCACGTTGGAAGCAGCTACGCGAAACAGGGAAGTGTAATGAAGACCCTGTGGTGCCGCTGGTATGTACCCAATTCACATCGCGCGGGCTCACGTCATCGCTCCTCAGTTCCGCGAGGTGATGACGTATCGTATCCTTCGTTAGTTCAGGCAGTGCAGGCAAGTCCGCCAAACCATGAAAGCGGCTGTACACCTCTCGGCGCGAATAGTATGAACAACTTCGCCTGGCACTATGCAAGAAGTCCCCCACCTTTTCTTCCTCGTATGCTGCGAGCTGGCGGTTATCCCAGTACTGCGATTCCTCCAAGGCTGCAAGGGTGTCTTGGTATACCTCACGATAGCGAATGCGGCGCTGGTTCAAGCCATAGACAGTGGTGAGTAATGTTTTCATTGCCTGGGGTGCATGGAAGTACATACAACGTGACAGCCTGTTTCGGTAATTCATGTTTATGCGAACACTCCTTCTCGCCCAGAAGATGGTCCTAATCCAGATTCTTCAGGCTCCTCCAGTTCCATTTGGTGCACCATGGAGTTTTTCTGGGGTATCCAAGGTTGTTCGGGCCCACCGCCAATAAGCGCAAACAAAACGCCCTTCCGATATGAAGTGGCGTAATGGCGTGGGGCCCATTCCACCAAAGAAAGCACTCCGCGGCTAGGGCACCTTTGGCAACTTACGTTTTCGGGACACAGGTCGTGGTGATCAAAAACAAGTCACACGGCGAAATCGCTATCCGGCCCGTCGTTGACGCCGCACCTGGCCTCGGCGCGCATGGTCTGACATCCAGACCGTCCGGCCTTGAATTGAAGCGAGGGCGCAAATATCTCGTTGCTTCAGATAGCATCAAGTAGAGGGCATTGGGTTTACGACAGATACGTTGGAATGATCTGCTCAAACAGCAAGCATTGGGCGTGGGTCGGGATTGTCGAGGCTTCTTATCAATCCCGCAGTGTCGTCGTCGCGAAATAGCTCCTGAATACTGACTGAAGCGGTTCCGTGCTTCTCCACGACAATGCCGGCGGCAATGTTGGCCCAGACAACTGCTTCGCGAATAGGGAGGCCCGCTGCCAGAGCGACCGCCAGAGTAGCAACGGCTGTATCACCAGCACCCACAACGTCGAAAAGTCTGCGGGCAACCGTCGGAATTAGAACGGGTTCCGATCCGTATTCAAACAGCGTCATGCCGTCTGGCCCTCGTGTAATCAAAATGCTGGTCCCCGGTAGTTGCTCCATTAGCGCGTTCCCCGCCTTGTGCACGGAACATTCGGAGTCGATGATTACACCAGTAGCCAGCGAGGCTTCCGCAAGGTTGGGTGTAACGACTGTGCAACCCCGATACTTTGCAAAACTTTTTGATTTCGGGTCCACAATCACGAGCTTGCCCAGTTCGCGGGCAAACGAGATAGCGACCTCGCAGAAGTGTTCGGTTAGGGTGCCCTTGGCGTAATCGGACAACACGACGACGGAACACGAAGCAATGAGTCGTTTCGCAGTGTCGATCATGCTCTCCAGTACTGGCCCTGCGGCGTCCGTCGTGACCTCGTGATCGATGCGGCAGATTTGCTGCTGTCCTGCAACAATTCGCGTCTTCAAGATCGTTCCGCGATCGCCAGCATCGATGAGGCCCGCGTCCGGGATGGATCGTTCCCTCAGAAGCTCTCGCAAGGTCAGACCAGCTGAGTCATTGCCGGCTAGGCCGACCAGATGTACGGTTGCGGCGAGGCCCGCCACGTTCATCGCGACGTTTGCCGCGCCCCCAGGCGAACTGAACCGGGATCGAACGTCCAAAACGGGTACCGGCGCTTCCGGCGAGATCCGCGAGACCGTTCCGACAACGTATTCATCCAGCATGACGTCGCCAATAACTACCACCTTGGCGGAGCGGAAACGGTAAGCAAGAGAGTTCATACGGTCATTTGTTCCATGTGTCGCGGTCATCTGGGGTGTGCTTCCTCAGATATGAACGGTCACGACCTTCATCGGAAATATGGCGCGCTCTACGAGTGCGCAGACCGTGTGCGCAGCCGTGATGTGAACCTGCTGTATGATCGCGGTGTTCGTGGAAGGAGCTGCCAGGAGCACGTCGCACTGTTCCAGCATGGGACCGCCCTGCGAGCCAGTAAAGCCTACGGTGACAATTCCTCGGGAACGCGCCGTTACCAGAGCACGAAGCACGTTTGGAGATTTGCCAGAGGTGGAGATCCCCAGAAAAACGTCTCCCGGATGACCCAGAGCCTGCAGCTGTCGCTCAAAGACGTAGTCGTAGCCGTAGTCATTGGCAATGGCCGTCAGGACCGTGGTGTCCGTTGTGAGGGCAATAGCGGGCAACGGTGCGCGGTCGACCATGAGACGAGAGACGAATTCGCCAGCGATATGCTGCGCGTCGGCCGCGCTCCCTCGGTTCCCGGCAACCAGAAGCTTGTGCCCATTTCGCAAAGCATGCGTTATCCTTTCCGCCATCTTCCCATTGTGTGCCCAACAGCCTGATCGGTAGCGAACGTGGTCATGACCGCCAAAAACTCGGCGAGGTACTTGCTTACGAACTGCTTGTCATTGCTTTGCATCATGAAATGCACCTCCACAACGCGAACCCCGAATCGACCTCGATATGGCTTTTTAGAAAGGGCTGTAACCGGGCGAACACTTGCCATCAACAAACACTAACCTGAATGTTGCTGCGGATATTCACAGTTTGAGGCGGTACCGTGTTCTCCATGTCCGCTCGCCACCCTTTTGGCGAAGCTTCTAAGATCGCGTCCCGGCCACCATGAGCGACGTACCAGAGGCGAACTGAATCCAGCGACCACTATCCGTTTCGCTTCGGCCATTTATTTATCGAAGGCAAATCACTTCCAGCTTCAACGGTAAAGCGTCGCATCAGCGACGCCTCGTGGCACTCCGTCATCTCACGCAGTACGGTGTGCCAGGGCTTTCCTAACTCACCACCCAGATCGCATCCCCGCAATCGTGTGAATAACCTCTTCGGCCGTAATTGCGTCCATAGCGAGGCACGCTGCACGGTCACACGTCGGATTGGGAAAGCATGGCGAACATGGCGCATGGCCTTGGACAACGCGATGATAATTTCGCAGGGGGGCAAACACCGTTGGATTCGTGGGTCCAAATAATGACACTACGGGCGTTCCAAGCGCCGCTGCCAGGTGCATAGTCCCCGTGTCATTGCACACCAGACCCGCGCACCACTTTAGCATCCACTGAAGCTCTCCGACGGTCGTTTTGCCACAGAGGTTCACTAGCGGACTTTCGGCTCGGGCTCTAATCTCCTCCCCTATACTTCGTTCCGCAGCCGCACCAAATATAACCACACCACACCGCAGCTCGGAATTAACCCATTTGACCACCTCAGCGTACCCTTCGGCGTTCCACCTCTTCAGAGATGGACGCCATTTGCCTCTTAGGATCGTATCTGCCCCGGACGTTATGCCAACCACCATTTTGTGAGAGCCTAAGCCAGCCTGCTTCCACAATAAGGAAGCACTTTCTTTGGCACAAATCGGAGGAGACAGCACAGGCGTGAGTTCGTCGACTGACATATTAATCCCAACACCAGACAATAGCTGTCGATACTGCTCAACAACGTTGGCACCGGGATCAGTCTGCACAAGGCGATTGTAAAGAAAACTAAACTTCTCGACGTTGGCTCCAACCCTAACCCTCGCACCACTGAAAAATGCCAATAAGGGCACACGAAATGAGGTAGCCGCGGCGGCGGAAATTACGATAGCGGGCCGCCTTGTTCTGAGACTCAACAGCAGATCGAGCTTCTTTCGCAACGGAAGCGGCTTAGACCGATTGAACACTAGGATTTCGATGTCGTGTATGCAGTTTTGGATCAGGTCTCCCGCGGCGTCCGACGCGACAACGACACGGATGGCGGAACCAGGAAAGGTTCGACGGAGCGCCCTAATCAAGGAAAGATATGCGACAGCATCGCCAAGTCCACATACGGCCAGAAGCAAGAAGCCGCCCGACATGTCTTTACGTTGTTCAACCATCAGTGCTCGTTGACTCGGTTATATGTGCGCGACACATCCGGTCATGTCGCGCTGCAGTGTCAATAATATGTTATGAGCGTCCAGGGCGTTGTTTTTGTCGACATTAAGATCTATAAACGGTCGACTAAACGGGCTACTCGCCTCCGGAGCTGCTTTGGCAACCACATCCCCATGTACAAGGCATAATCTACCGGTTTGGGCGCACCGTTTCGAATCATTTCCCATAGGAGTCGAAAAAAGACGTGCCATGCCTTTTGCGCGGAGGCTTGCGGCACCAACGAAGTCGCAATGAATCCGGCATAGGCGCGGGGCGTTATGTGCTCCCTGATTTCATGAATCCACTGAAGCCCGAGTTCCCAGTTGTTGGAACTGCTTACGCTCGTTCGGTTGTGTGCGACGTGCCAAATCGCGAGTGGTTCGAAAACGAACTCGACACCAGTTCCCGGCTGACGTGCGCAGCGCAGGAACCAGTCCCAATCCTGATATCGCTTTAAACCAGGCCTGAATTGACACAAGCCAAAAAGTTGCCTTGGCGCAAAAATCGTAATCGTGGATATGTTTCCGTCGCCGCCGGTCCACGAATCGCGCGCCAATAGGTATTCAGATAGTGGTTGCGTCGGCGCTTTCCGCGGCCAGACCTCGTCACTGCCGGACGTGCGTCGGATCAATTGACTGGAAACGATAGGGTAAGCGAACCTCGACTTCGTTGCCAACGCCAGCTGTTTGACAATCTTTTCAGGAAGCCATTCGTCATCGTCGTCGAGGAAGGCAACCCACCGCCCCTGCGCGGCTTTTACACCACTATTTCGTGCGATGCAAGCCCCTACCGGATCGGGCAGGGCAATCACCCGTAGCCGCCGGTCGGATACCAGTTGCAAAGCAGTCAGAGTAGCTGAATCCGGACCATCGATGACGACTAGCACCTCCAGATCTTGAAATGTCTGATTCAGGGCGCTGTATACGGCGCGAAGTACGAGTTCAGGGCGATTACGTGTTGGAATAACCGCGCTCACAGTGGGTCTATCCATGGAAGTCATTTCTTGGACCCTGAGTCATTATCACTGTTTACTGTTTCACCCGTTCGCCAGAGGTCTTTACAGGCTGCCAGGACTAGCTTCGTCAGGCGGCCGCGGCATCGACCTCGTGCCAGCGATCGCGTAATGTTTTCCGACTATTTGCTCGTAAGCGAGTTCGGTCTGCAATGAAAGCTCCGACCAGTTCAAACGGTCAAGCGGAGCCTGCGAAGACCTTTGTGTCCCAACAGCCCACGCCAAGGCAGCCGCTAATTCGGTACTGGTCAGGTCGCCACAATAGGTTCGAACCCACTCCGGACCAATTTCAGCAGCGAGCTCAAACATCGCCCCGTGCCGGGGTACAAGTATTGGACAATTCAACGAGAGCGCAAGAAGTGCTGAGCCCGAATTCAATATGTCGCGAAAAGGCAGCACGACCAGATCAGCTGCGCCGAAGTAGCGGTGGACGGTTGCTCTCGGCACGGCGTCCATATATAGCCGGACTCGGGAATCCGTTTCTGCGCATTTTTGCAAGTGCAGCCTAAGTTCCGGTGATGCCGCGTGCCCCGCTATGCATAATACCGTATTCGGGATGTTGGCCTGCCGAAAGGCGCCGATCAGACAAGGCACGTTCTTATAAGGACGTATTTGTCCAAAAAACAGAATTACCCTTGCCTCGGGCGGAAGCCCTAACTCGTGACGTACACGTGACTCGCCCTCGCTACAATATACACCCCGGTAATGTCCATGCGGAATCACAAAGCCCGGAATATGCTGTAGCGCTGGAAATCGTTCCTGCGCAGCGGCGCGGCCTCCAGTCGTTAAAGCAATGTACCCGTCCAGCCGCTTGATGAATTCTCGCCAGAACCAACGCTCGATCCGTGGATGGAGCCCATCGTGCGCCTTTAAGTTGTGAACCGTCCAAACAAGCTTCGCGCCTCGCGCACGCATAACATCGATAAGGACCAGTTTCAATCGCAGTCGTGATAGCACGATTAGCGGGTTCCTCCACACATTGAGCTCCCACTCCGGCCAATGGATATGTAAAATATCGTACCGTTGACGAATCGCCCGAGAATATGAGAAACTGTCGACGCTTGCTCTCATGTTGCCATACAGCAGTCGAGTGTACGGGTTGTTGCTTTCCCCAACCTCGACGCCCGGATATGCGAGCACACGCATGGCCTGGCCGCATCTTTTTAGTGTTGGACAGAGTTGCATCTGCATTAAGTACTTTCGCCGAGCAAACAGTGTCTATTACATGATACGCCTAGGCCCGCATAGCTGCACATCTCCTCCGGCCGAATGTGTAGTGGAGTGATTAACGATTCCAAAGAATGACCGTTAAGGTCGACCAGACGTCCACAGTAGTCCAGCCTAGGGTGAACCATCACCTCAACATCGGCGCTAGTCGTTTGCAGAATGCGGGCGGTCTCCGATGCATCCCCGAAATATTCAGTCTTGGCAAGTCCATGGAGCCGCAGACGGATATTGTAGGCGTAACGAGTACTGCGAGCCAGCGTGCGCCTATGGAGAGCCAGCATCTCGGAGTCCCGTTCACAGTTGTGGATACGACGAATCCTAACGATGCTGCGTTTCGACATGCGAATGATTGCCGCTGCTGCGCCACGACAGTTTGGTGCCAGACGGATGGCACTGATCCCGTGTCGTTTTGCGGACCTTATTACTGAACCGCAAATGCCGAACTCGGTGTGTATGTGATGGTGCGAATCCAGGTGCGTCGGAATGATTCCCGCTCGCTGGCATGCCACAATCTGCGCCTCAATTTCCGCTTCCAAGAGCCGCACGTCTTCGCCGCTGAGGCTGAGTACGGTTCTGCGTGGACGCCAGCAGCCACTTGCATCAGAAAACCGGGGGCAGGCTGCGATATCACCGGTCAAGGGCCTGCCTTCCGTGAGGTTTAGGTGCAGGCCGAGTTTTCCCTGCAAGTTGTTCTGACGGGCCAACTGGCAGGCCTCCTCGAATGCCGGCATGTTGGCCATTATGGTTGCACTGGAGATCAGCCGTTTCTCGAAGGCCTGCAGAATTGCGCGGTTGGTCTGCGGTGACGCACCGAAATCATCGGCGTTGACGATAAGGCGTCGGCGGCGAGTTGTCTGAGGTTGTGACGTCATGCGAGTCACGCATTGAGGGATTAGCCCAACGTTACCGGTAACGGTCTAGAGTGCCTGTCGGCCGGGGACCTCCTCCTTGCCGAATGCGCCTACCAAGTTGAAGCTGTCGTGAGAACGGCCCGCACTGGCCTCGCGCTCAGGACCAGCACAGCGACGTACATCGATGCCGCGAGAAGAGTGTCTGATGCCACACTGGACCAGGCCGCTCCGCGCCAGGAGTACCGAGGAATGATCCAGAGATTGATGAGGATGTTAAAGCCAGCCACCATCACCTGAATGAGTGTCCGGAAGCCTTGGTGACCCGAACATGTGAGTGTATCGGCAAGAAAATAATGGATCGTTTTCAGAAGAGGTAACAGAGCAAGCCATCGGAGGGCCTCCACGGTTCGGGTATATTCAGACCCAAACAGGTGCGGAATGATCGGGGCACCAACGACGAGGCAGAGGAAAGCCAGGAATGAGTAGCATGCCGACTTTGGAAGCAGGCGCCACATGTATCTGACTGTCCCGGATACACCATCCTGCCCGGCCCGAAAGAAGCCAGGGTACGCTGCGTTCAAAAGCGATCGGACGGGGATGAACGCAACATCGATGATGCGGTAAGCAGCTGCGTAAATGCCGACAGCATCGAGAGTCGCCATACGCGCCAGCATGGTCTTGTCAATATCGTTATAAATGCTCTGAGCAGACAAGCTACCGGAAAAATATAGGCCCTCGATGAACTCCCCTCTGATGACGGGCAGCGACAGCCTAGGCCCGCCGATCCTCATTCGCACCCAAACTAGTCCCACTATTGCGCCAATGACGGTGGTGAGGAGATACACAACTGACCAGTGGCGGGCAGCCGGATGGTGGAGGATGGCGGCCAACACAGCGATGCCGATGAGTCGCGTCAGGGCAGAACAGATTCTCAGTTGCGCGGTGACATCCAGGCGTTCGATGGCCTGAAAAGCGAATGTGGCGCACTCAACAAGCCTGGAGAAAATCAGATCGGCAAGGCTGACCAGCACGATCACAAGCAGCGGGATCGATTGTGGCAATACCAGCCTGGCTACCGCGATGACGAGCGCTGTGGAGGCCAGCCCCGAAACAAGGGTCATAAAGAGCAGGTTGCCCCAGTAAACGCTAAACAGCCGGTTGTCTTGGGCGACGTTCTTGACCAGAAGATTGCCGCCACCGAAGCCGACGAAAGGACTTAGGATCTGTGTGAAGGCCGCGGCCGCGACAAAAGCCCCGTACTGCTGTACCCCAAGGCTTCGTGCGATGATCACAAAATACATTGCCTGCATCAGCAGGCAAAGTCCTTGGCCCAGCAACATCCAGGCTGTATTAGTAGCGAGCCTGTTGACGCGGTATGACGCGATCCAATTCTTGATGAGGGGGAATCGTTGTGCGATCTTCATGAGGAGGGATCCTCGAGCCGACACTCATTTCTTGGCAATTGGGTCCGGTTGCCAGCCTGCCGATATAGCCGTTGAGATAGACACGGTCGAGGCACTCCACTCCAACTTGATGTGCCCGTCAACGAGTTCCGGAATGGTTGCCATCCCCGGATTCTAAGACAAACCTGGGCAGTCCGCTCGTCGGTTTGAGGTCGAAGACCTCGCTAGGCAGGTATTTCCTCGTGAAAGTCCACTGAAACCATACGGGTCTCACTCACGGGGCTATCGTATAGATACTTGCCGAATTGGCAGCCGTTTGCGCCCATGTCGTCACACTCAACATCACGCTCTTGGCCGTGCTCGACGGGACGTAAACAATGTCCTCCGGCTTGAGCGCCAGGTCCGGTGCCTTGCCCTGAACGATGCGCTTGAGGTTGATGGAGGCTTCATCGAACCCAGAGGACGTTTTATGGAGAATCCTTATTCTGCTTTGCGCTGCCGTTCGGTTCACTCCCAAAGCCAACGCAATTGCCTGCAGCAGCGTGATCCGGCCGTCGTTCTGCATTACGAATCCGCCTGGACGCCCGACATTGCCAAGCACATATACAATCCCGGCCTTGGGAACGAAGACAGTGTCTCCCGGTTGAAGCAAGACATTGCCCGCTAGTAGCTCGCCGGGATCATTCGCCAAGCTGGCCTGGAGAATCTCGTGCTCACCAGTGCGACGTTTTATGGTTGCCTGCCGCGCCGCAAGAGGAGTCGTCCCGCCCGCACGGGCGATGACGTCCAGCAGCGTCCGCGCGCCCAGGACCGGGTAGGTACCAGGATTCTTGACTTCGCCCAGGACCGAAACCCCCTGGGTTCCATACTCCTGGATGAGGATGGAAACGTGCGGATCGAGGACGTAGTGCCCCTTCAGCAGCCGGTTCTCAATCAGGGTCTGCGCCTCTTCTGTCGTCATACTGCCGAGGTGAACAGGCCCGAGCAGGATCAGCACGCCGTCGCCCTTTTCGCTGATTCGTATTACCTGATTGAGCTCAGGTACGTCGAAGACATTGATCGTCAGGAGGTCGCCGGGGCCGATGCGAATGCGTTCAGAATCCGCCTCTCTCCCTTGAATGGACCTGGCAGGATTCGGCTGAACTGGTTGGTTGCCCGTCACCGTCTGGCTCCCTTGGACCGCGGCCGAAGCTATGGAGATTATTGACAGGACGACCATCGCGATTTTCCGTGCCAAATCGCGCGGGAAAGACTTCGTATTCCTAGTCATTGTGTGAGGTACCTCCGTGCCCACTTCGAGCCGCGATGGCCGTAGTACTGATAGTAATCAAGAGATTTCGTATCGACACCATTTACCAACACCATGATGTTGGCGTTGGCTCGCACCAGTGCGTCACAACCGCACATCAGGGCTTGTTTCGTGGTCCGGTTGGAGCGTACTACAAGCAACACGGCATCCGCATAGCTGGACATTACGACGGCGTCCGTGACTGCCAACACCGGAGGAGTATCGATCAAGATGAAATCGAACTGTTTACGCAGGCGCTTGAGGAACTCACCCAGGCGCTTGTCGGCGAGCGTTTCAGCGGGAGAGGCTGGCGCGGTGCCCGCAGGCAACACAAAGAGGTTGGGAACCTGCGGATGCTGGATGAATTCGGGTTTAGCGGCATTTTCAGCCGCGAGGAATTCAGTCAAACCGGGAGTGAAGCCTATTCTTAGCCGGTGATGCAGGGCGGGGCGGCGGAGGTCGGCGTCAATCAGAAGTACTTTATGTCCTTGCCGTGCCAGCGCGATAGCCGTGTTTAAACTGGTCATGGTTTTCCCTTCCAAAGGTAACGGACTGGTGATGACGATTACTTGTGGAGGCCGACCGACATTTGAGAACAACATCGCGGTTCGCAAGCCACGGTACGCTTCCGCCATTTGCGACGAGGGGTGCGTCAGCATGATGCAATCGTCTGGCCGCCTCCTGAGGTACTGGCGGCGGTAACCCTCCATGCCAGAAGCCAGCTCCGGTACCATTCCAACCGTTTGCAACGCGGAAACCGCTTCCACCTCCTTGGGGGTGTGTACCGTATCATCTAGTCCTTCTCTTAGGAATGCGAAGGCAAGCCCGCCCAATAGTCCCACCGCTAGTCCGAGTCCAAGGTTTAGCGGATAGCTCGGACGTATGGGTTTGGCGGTAGTCCGAGCAGGATCAACCACTATGATTCTGGAAATGTGTAGACCGGCGAGCACGCCAGCTTCTTTCAACTTCGTCAACAAGTCGTCGTAAAGCTTGCGACCCGACTCCACCTCGCGTTTCAGGATCGTGTATTGGATCGCCTTATCATTCAGTTTATTTGCCTCGGCTTTCTGCCGCTCAAAGGAAGCGCGGAGCAGCTCCTCGGCGTCTTTGGCGGCCAGGTAGTCGTACTCCACGCGGGCGGCCAGTTTCTGGACTTCAGACTGGATGGAAGCGTCCAGCTCCTTCACTTGGTTCCCCAACTGCATCAGCTTGGGATAGGCTGCTCCGTACTTGGCAGCCGCCTGTGCGTATTGACTCTTAAGGTCGGCCTCCTGCGTGCGTAGGCTCTGGAGAAGCGCCAGCGGGTTCAAGTTCCCAGACGCGCCGGATGAACCAATCAAGTTGGAGCCCGTCGTGCCAGAGATAAGTTCCGCATTGCCGCTTTTGGCAAGATGGTACACGGTTTCTCTAAGGATGCGGTTGGCCTCCGCCGCGGTGAGTTGTTTGTTCAACTCTTCCAGCTTGGACGTGACCACGTTATTAATTTCATCCGTGCCCATAATGCCCGCGTCTTTCTTTAGCGTATTGAGTTTTTCCTGTGATTCCTCCACCTGCGACTTCATGTCGCCGAGTTGCTTCGAGAGCCAATCCGAGGCCTGGGCTGTGGCAGCGTAGTGCTTCCGGAAGTACATCTCCAGGTAGTCGTTGACCAGCATGTTGACCACATCGGCCGCCAACTGTGGCTTGGGGCTGCGGAAGTGGACTTCGATCAGGCGCGTGCCGGGGGCGATTTTGACCTTCAGATTCTTCTCGAACATCACGTGAATCCTTCGCCGGCGCAGCGGCGAGTTTTCCAGCGGCAGACGGAGTTCGGCCTTAGCGCGGTTTTCATCCGTTGGGTTGAATATGCGGGAGCATGCGGCGCTAACATGGTCCAGCCAACTTGGCTCTTCGGACCCTTCGAGCCCGCATTGCTCGGTGACCTGAAGCGTCAGCGAATCGCTTTCCATCTCACTCGCCACGGTCTGCTGGGTGATGCTGTAGTCAAAGGTATCGGAAATTCCGCCTGCCATGCCCTCCGGATGCTCCAGGCCCAGCATGTCCGTGTTCTCTTTGTTTACCTCGATCAAGGAAACAGCGTCGTACTTCGGCGTCATAATCAAGGAAACAGCCAGTGCCAACGTGAGCATCCCGACCATGCACACAATCACGGTCCATTTGCGTTTCCATAATATGCGCCAGATTTCCGAAAGAGCGAGATCCTCTGGCTCACTCGCCAAAGGCCGTTTAACTGCGGGGGGTGGCAAGAGGACAGCAGGACGTTCAGGTCCGGAAAGGCTTTGTCGTGATCTCATAACAAATAACCTCCTTCAGAATTTAATAAGATAATCCGTGCTCTGGGGCATTAAGCGTTCCACCAAAACTGAAACTCTGCGGCCGGCTTCAAGTGGACTCAACACGGGGGGCGGGCGCACGGGAGGGATCCCCGGCTTAGCCGTCGCGACCTTTTAAGGGAAATTAGGAGGCATTGGAGCGGACAGTCGATCTGGGCAAGCACCGCTTCTGTGACTGTTAGTGTCATGGCGCAAGGGTCAAGGGAACCACTGTAGATTCGGTGGATTGTTACAGCCGGTTTTCAATTCGCTATGGCTCTGATCACGTCGGCCTTGACCAGATCCGCGCCCGCGTCAGAGAGGTGAGTTCCATCATAATAAAGTAAGGCCCCTTCATCGTCGGCAAAACGGATACCTCCGTCACCCGCGGCAAACAGGGGTTCGATATCACCGACGACCACATTTTCGCGTTGTTGAGGCGGTGCGGGCAAACCCGGTGAAGTAGAGCGCCGAGTGCTGCTCGAGTTCCACCAGCCTGGAGGGTGAGATCAGGATTCGTTTCACCTCGATGGAGCCGTCCTGGTGGAAGTTGATGCGATTGAAGCCTCCGTATGCGGCGCTAACTTGATCCTGCGCACCCACGGCCTCTTGCAGCAACTCCTGCTCTACATGTATGGCGTCGGCTGCAAGTGCGTGCTTGTCCCTCATCTGGTCTCGGAGCGCATACAGACCAAGGAGCAGCCCCACCGTAAATGCTGAACTCGTGCCTAACCCGTCTCGAGCAGGCAGGTCCGCAATGTGCTGGATCTCGATGCCGTCTTCAATTCCCAAAAACTGCAAGCAGCCGCGCACCGACGGGTGGATCACCCCGATTCCCTCCTCCTCCCCAGCAAATTGAACGGGGTTAACCATACGAACAAGTGCATCCCGACGAAATGCTTCAACGCCATGAACGCTCCGCGCCACCGAACGGCCCACGTTGTCCTTGCATCCTTCTATCTTGGACTCCGCTTAACGACGACTCTCGAACCAGCGCAGCTGTATACAACACCCAATACAAGCCATTTGCGTGCAAAAGGGAGCTCTCCGTTATGTTGTAAATTACAATGAAGCTTAGATAAACAAGAGGCCACATGGCCGTTCGTCGCCCACTGAACCGGTACTCCATTATCGCCGTCCTTGCTCGCAACACAAACCCGACTGAAAACATCAACAGTCCAACTACACCAAGGTCCAAGCATAAATCGAGGAAACCATTGTGAGCGTGAGGCGTGACCCACTCAACTGCCTCTACCACTGTTGCCGACGGGCCAGCCATCCCATTCCAAAACGAATTAAACCCGTATCCGAGCACTGGTCTTTTTCCTATAGCGACTAGAACCGAATCCCAAAGCAGGCTGCGGCCTGAAAGAGTTGGGTCTCGCCCCAGCTTGGCGAGAAGTGTCCCTTGATATCCAGTAACTGTTACTATAAGAAATGTGCACATGAGCACAGACACCGCTAAGAACGGGACGAGCAGCGTTACTCGATAACGCAACATCCCGTACGCAACTGCAAGAAATAACAGCACGGCGCCTGCAACAGCGGCAGTCTTGGATCCACTAAAGACAATCAGAGTTCCAAATACACCCAGCCAAGCGACCAGAATACCTTTGTGTTTTAGTGACCTTCGTGAAGACATGCAAAATACAAGCGCAGCTAGAACTGTAACTTTGCCAAGCACATTCTTCTCTTCGAAGACCCCGCGCCAATTCCCCGAGTGGTAGTTGTGATCAATTCCATATTGGGGAAGAAATAATATTACCACTAGACTCATCACGGCAGCCGATCCTAGCGCGTAACATAAGAGGTTAATCTGTTCATCTCTTCGAAATCGAGTACCAAAGTAGATGCCAAACGCAGTAGTTGCCGTCAGAATCAGGGCTTTGCGGAAGGTAAAGAGCGGATCGGCTGCCCACATCCCTGATATCAACGCCAAGCCCGTCAATGCGATTGCCCACTTGCAGTCAGGTAGTCCGCGCACGAACCGATGCCAGTACTTAAGTATTAGGATGCCAACTGGCAGATAAACGATCGGCTGAAGCGCAAGGCCGACATCGCTTCTCGTCGAACCCCATGGGACGTTAGCGCCTGGCACAATAAGCGCGGAAAACGCATTGCTCATGTACAGCAAAATCAAAGCAACAACAAGTCGCTCGAATGTGAAGATCATGAGGTAACCTGACGAGCCCAAGGTCGGCGACACAGGACTTAGAGGCTGCTACGCGCTCTGTCGTCGCCAGCGGTCGACGCCCAACTAACTATATTAATACGATAAAGTCAGACGAGTTCAGAGTAACTGTATAATTCAGTAGCCTCAAGATTCAGAGCGGCAACTGTTGATTCTAATGTTTCTCCATTCAAGTCGACGAGCAGTCCGCATATATTCAAACCTAGGATGAACGATCACCTTTAGAGGTTGTCCCAGTAAAACGGGAAAAAGTCGGTCGTCCTGGGCGACGCTCTTGACCAGAAGGTTGCCTCCATCGAAGCCGACGAAGGACCAGGGGTTTGCGCAAACGCTGCAGTGCCGACGAAAGTTCCATACAGCTGTACCCCAAGGTCACGGGAAATGATCAGAAAATACACTGCCTGCATAAAGAGGCAAAGTTCCTGACCAAGCAGCATCCAGCCCGTATTGACGCGGTATTTCGCGATCCAGTTACTCATGATGGTGAAACACCCTTGGGCCGCCACGCCTTTCATGGCGAATGAAACTGTCCTCCTTACGCAGCCCCGGTCCCCCTCAGAACGGCGGGTACCGTTTTCACAATGATCAAGCAGTCAAGGCGGAGCGACCAGGTGTCGATGTAGGTGAGATCCAAAGCTATCCAGTGGTCGAAATCGATGTTGCTGCGGCCATTGATCTGCCACAGGCACGTCAATCCAGGCTTCACGCTGAAGCGTCGCATGAGTGATGCCGCGTCGAATTGGGAAACATCTCGCTCAGGAAGCGGCCGTGGCCCTACCAACGACATTTCGCCCCTGAGCACGTTGAAAAACTGCGGCAATTCGTCGAGCGACGTTTTCCGCAGTATCCGTCCGATGGAAGTTACCCTGGGATCTTTGTGGATCTTGAACACCGGTCCCTTAGCTTCGTTCCATGATTCCAGTTGTGCTTGCCAGTTCTCCGCATCCGGCACCATCGTGCGGAACTTATACATGCGGAAACGGCGTTTATGCAGGCCGTAGCGCTCTTGTACAAAAATCGCCGGGCCCGGGCTCGTCAGCTTGATCGCCGCGGCAATTGCGAACATGAGCGGCCCGAAGAGCGCCAGCCCGCCAATCGCTCCGGCTATATCCATGCAGCGCTTAACCGCCAATCGGTAGTCATCTTGTACTACCTTGAGGCTAACGAGTGGCGCATTGTCATCCGGCTCAAACCTCGGCCTGGCGAGCGAGAGTTGAAAAACGTCGGAGAGGTATTTCGCTTCGACGCCCGCGCGCTCGCAGGTCTGAATGGCAGTCTGAATCTGTTCGTAGCAGGATTTGGCCGGCAGCGCAATCACCACCTCATCCACGGGCTGCTTCATCAGAATGGTTTCCAGATCGTCAAGGCCGCCAAGCATTCGCCGTTGGACTGGGGCGGCTACCGGATGGGCGTTCGGAGAGTCTACAAACCCCAGGACGCGTGTGTAGCCTTGACCTTGGCTCTGGAGGCGTTCATATATGGCAGAAGCACGTGGACCGCTGCCGACGATGATCAGGTCACGGCGGCCCCGCAGAACTCGGGCGAGGCGTCCGGCGAAAGCGCCGGCGACGAGCCGGCCACAAAGGCACGCTACAATCGCCGCGGGCAGAAAATAGAGGACGGTCCTAATGGTGAACGCACCGTTCGTCGTAGTCAGCGGAAAGAGCAGCGCAAAGACGGATGCGACTATGCAAGCCTTAGTCACTTGCACCAGTTCTTTCCAAAAGGGTCTGGCGGGTTTCGGCTTGGACAGGCCGAATGCACGAAAGGCCAACGCCCACGCCAGAAGAAAAAGCACGAGGCCGATCAGGTTCTTTACGGTGATACGAATAGCCAGGAATTCGCCGAAGCCATCAGGCATTCGGCCCCAGTTGAGGCTGGCAAACACGGCGATCAGCACCAACAGTGCTACGGCAGCGTTCACGAACGCGTAGACACGAGTTGCGATGGGTCTGACTGTGCGAAACATGGCAGGAAGGTCTGAGGAACGGAAACTTACGGGCCCAGAGGGTACCAATACCCGACGTTTCTACATCTTATAAAGCGTTCGATCTTGCTCACGCCGCTTCTGGGAAACGACCAAGATGTCGCCGGGGCGCAGGTCCGCTAGCGGCGCCGTGGTTGAGTGTTTGGTGCTGAGATTCTTGAAGCCACCGGCCATTACGATGCCTTCGACCGCGGTGATACGGCCACGCAACGCTCGGATTGCAGGGCTTGGGCAGTGGCGGATTTGAGATCGGAGGACATGAGGCCCCAGGTCTTGACGCCGTGCCTAACCACGGAAAGGCGCATGAAGCGATCAGCGCGATACGCGCACCGTGCGGGCGAGCTCGGAGGCGTCGTAGGACGGAGACGGCGATCAAGTCGCTGGGCCTGACTGGCTGGGCTGGGAGCGGACTCGGGCGCGGAGGCCGGACGGGTCTGCCCGGGCAAGAGAGAGGTAAGCAACCACAGATGGACACAGATAAATACAGATAAGATAGATAATACAGATAAGATAGATAATACAGATATGTCAGCCCTACGAGGCGCATTAGGCATGGCTCACTCCTTCGAGGCGCTGGTTGAGACGGGCAATGGCGGGCTGCATGGTGGCGATTTGCGTTTCGAATCGACTCGAAGCGGCGGGTCAGGTATTCGGCGACGACGCCAGAATGAAGGGCGGCCAGGACTTCGGAGCGGGTAAAATCGGACAGATTACGGGCCCCGCGCGACGCGCAGGCTTCTTTCAAGCTGCGATATTCGTCCTGGGTGACGCGAAAGACGATAATGCGGTCGCGGGTTTTAGCAGACACAAAAATCAAGCCGTGAGATACAAGCGGGCCCTTTCGGCATGCGTTGCGCCGTGGACGGCCACACAGGACGTCGCGATCGATCTCGACGGCGACGGAGCGGCGGAGCAGCTCGATGCTGAACGACGACGCGCAAGGTATCTTTTTCGCGGAGGAGGATGCCCTCGAGACCGGCGA
>OCTA010000831.1_pt1 | contig 28734 bp, 32 predicted proteins | sample 1538991 | NCBI WGS metagenome assembly OCTA01 (sample SAMEA3539302, study PRJEB22396) | soil metagenome | biome: tundra; feature: field; material: soil | place: USA | collected 2010-05 | depth 0.15 m | reverse complement strand
GATCTACACTCTTTCCCTACACGACGCTCTTCCGATCTCATCATCAGTAGGAAAAATAGAAAGGTCTGGCGTTTTTAAAATAAAAGTTGTTCCACTCTCCGCTTCTGATTCAAGATATTGAGCTCAGGCTGTTTCGTCGCTTATAAGCTCTTTATCGCTGCGGTAATTTATTTCTTTGTTAAGTTGATTAAATAAATAAATAAAGGCCGGCCACTGCCAACAACGGAACCAATGCGGCTAAAAAGTATAAAGTAGTTTTTGTAAGGAGCTTCATAACTTATTCTGGCTGTATAAAATGCAATTACCAAAAATTAATTATCAGTAAATCTATACCCTGAACGATACACAGTTTTTATATAATCTCCACTTCCCGCATCTATTAATTTCTTTCTCAGGTTTTTTTATATGTGTATAGATGAAATCAAAATTACTTACATGCAGATATTCATCGCCCCAGATATGCTAGACAATTGCTCCTTTTGTAAGCACCCTGCGCTGGTTGGCGATAAAATATTCGAGCAACTGGTATTCTTTATCGGTGAGATCAACAGGCTTATTATTCACCGTAACTCTTTGCGCTTCGGATTCCAAATTAATTTCATTGAAAGTGGTCACTTTGTTACCGCCAAAATTTCTTCGCGTTATTATCGCGTTTATTCGTGCCGTAAGTTCAGACAAATAAAATGGTTTGGCAAGATAATCATCAGCTCCTAAATCCAGTCCATTCAATTTGTCTTCAAGGGCATTTTTTGCAGAGATGATAATAATGCCAGCCTTCGATTCCATATACTTCATTTCTTTCACGATATCTAAACCGCTTCCAAAAGGCAAGCCAATATCCACCACAATACAATCATAAACAAATTGAGTAACTTTTTCTTTTCCTTTTAAAAAATCGCTAACAGCTTCACAGATAAAACCCTGGTATTCCAGGTATTTCAAAATAGATTCCTGCAGTGCCTATTCATCTTCTATTATCAGAATTTTCATTATTGATATCCTTCCGTTTTTGAAGAATGAATGTATTTGCCACAAAGTTACTCAGCTTACAACAGGCAATTTATTTTTCTGATAAAGAATTGTATGCCACCATTTCCCATCTGAACTTTATAAAAAACCCGTCTTTAAGGAGACGGGCGTGGATTTCATAGGATTAATATTTTCTGTAATCATTTCTTTTCAAGAAAAACATCCATTTTCACCTGCCGGTTGTAAACAGACCAATTTACAATCCTATTAATGTTTTATTGGCCAGGATCCTGTTGATCCTGCTATTGTTGGAGTTGGTGCTGTTGCGGATAGCTGCCCGCTAAACCCTTTAATATGGCTGTCGTATTATTTTCTACTCCGATACGCTTGTAAGTGAGGTCAACTTTATCACCGGGACGAAATGCTGAAATTTTTCCAACCAATTCAGTTCCCGTGTTAATAGCTGCTCCATTTAATTTAGTAATAAAATCACCTTTTTGTATGCCAGCTTCGTCTGCGGCGCTACCCTTAGATACATCCATTACATATACACCATTGCCATCGGGAATATTATTTTTCTGCCTGTCTGCCTCGCTCATCTGGTCGTTTCCAAACATAATACCCAAATACGCTCGTTTAGCGCTGCCGTATTATATAATATCGCTTGCCACTCTTGCTACCAGGTTAGAAGGAATTGCATAAGAATAACCGGCAAAAGAACCTGTGGGTGAAGCGATAGCGCTATTGATGCCAAAAAAGTCACCGTTTGTATTTACCAGGGCGCCCCCACTATTACCAGGATTAACAGCTGCGTCAGTTTGAATAAAAGATTCAATAGGTGCATCGCTGTTGCAATCATTGATACCGAGGTTTCTTGCTTTGGCACTTACAATACCTTAAACCCCTGGCTTCCTGCCTCTTTAAGTACTTTTATATGTACAACTGCCGGAGTAGCTTTGGCTGCTGCACTTTCAAAATCTGTCATTGGCGCACTGGACGCGTCATCAGTATACTTTGTTGTTTTAAAAATGGCAGAAGATACCGGGATGTTTGAAGCCAGCGGATCATGATGATTATACTTGCCATATATCCAGCCGCCGCAGGCGAAAGTAGCTGCACTTACAAAAAGGACAGCTATGAATTGTTTAAATTTCATGTCTTTATTTTTTTAATTATTTAGCAAATGTGAAATCTACTTATGAAGCAAATCTGTGGAAAATTGTAAACAGGTTGTTAAACATAAGTAGTAATAGAAGAGGGGCAGCGATTCAACAATGGAGAGATAGTACTCCCATTGACCTTTTTATAAGGCCAAAGTTTCAGAGAAATTAAATGTGACTGGGAGAAATATTTTTTCAATCCTTTTAAGGAACCAAAAAGGCGCTCCATACCTGAAGATGTGTGAATCATGTAACCTTTCAACAGATTTATATAACATTTGGCAATAGAATACTACTCATCTTTACCGGATGAAAAATACAGGCAACAATAAAACGAAAAGTGCTGTAAAATCAGATAACTCAGAAATTGAAAAAGCAAAATCACATATAATTGTTGAAATCATTGAATACATACCTAATTCAGTAGTCAGCAAAACAATCATTAAGAAATTAACAGGCAATGTAAGCGTTATGTCATTTGATACTGGTGAGGGATTATCTGAAAAGACATCACCTTTTGACACTTTCGTACAAATCATTGAAGGAAAAGCAAATATTGTAATTAATAAAGTCTCCAGCTTACTTCATACCGGCCAGGGAATCATAATACCAGCCCATTCCCCTAACCTGATAATGCCAAACGGCAGATTTAAAATGATTTCAACAATTATTAAAAGCGGTTACGAATAAAATCAGCGTCGGATTCAAAAGGCATAACTTTCATGCATAGGTTATTGTAAGGCTCTTTACTTCAGCTCACGTTCCAATATGTTACCTCACAAACACAATTTAAACATGTTGTCCTGGCCTAAAAAGTGTGAATAATGCAACCAATAAATAGAATTGTATAACACTTAATCCCATTAAAGCAATGAGCTTTGCAGTATTAAATTAAAAAAACATGTACAATAATACCTGCTGGGGAATGAACTTGAACTGGTAGTTCATTTGGGGACTTTTCATATTCGGAGTATTCTTTATTCCCCATAATATTCCCGGTCAGCGAAATAAAAAAGATTCAACGTACAGGTAACTAAAGATAGCCGCTAAATCCTGCTATTTTCAATGTATCAATATCAATCTGAATTATTACATTTTTTAAAATTCTAAAAATAAATATGCAGAATAATTGGTATGTAGTATACACGAAACCTTGCTGTGAAAGAAAAGTATCTGTATTACTTAATAGGAAGGGGATTGAAAATTATCTTCCATTGAACTACAAAAGGTCTCAGTCCTTATTGAGAAAAAGGATTATAGAAGAACCTTTATTTAAATCCTACGTATTTATAAAAACAAAGGAGATTAATATTATAACCATTAGTAACCAGATAAAAAATATTGTAAGTCTTCTTTATTGGATTGGGGAGCCTGCAACTATAATTGAAGATGAAATAATTGCAATTAAGAAATTTACAAATAATCATCAGGAAATCAGGTTAGAAAAGCTGGATATAAATTTAAAAATATTATGAGTAAAGGAAAAATGTCTGATAAAAAGGAGTCGCTGGTACAATCATAAACTTATTATTTAATTCAACAATTATGAAATTTATTATTTTTCTATTGCTTCCGGTTTTTGGAAAATCACAATTAGTGCCCAATATGGAGCAACAACCCTCAAAATACGAATGGAGAAAAATTTCCGGACCATCACAATACAAAATTATATCTCCGACGTTAGCACTTACAAATGTCACCAATCTGGTGGAGGGAATATACCAGTTTGAATTAAAAGTAACGAACAGGTATGGCCTTTCTTCAAGGGATACAATGGTTTTGACAGTCAAACCTCCGGATAATAATGCTTCAATCCAACATGGCAGCAATTCTACATTATCTACGAAATAAACCTCCTGCTGCTGGTGCCCTTAATTTATGAACAGGGCAACATAATTGACAACAAGCTCCCGTAACAGGCAATATAAAAAATCCAAAGCTCCATCTGAATGATGTTATCGGGGATGATTTCGGAAATATTCTTTAAGTCTTCCTCCGGAAAGGATTTTATTAGGATAAAAAATATCAACAGAAAAAAGATAAATTATTTTCCTTTTAAATAGGACCTGAGGCAAATCCATTCAAGGGAAAAGGAAAAGGCTTTCTTTAAAAATATCGCCGGGTTTACATTCATTTTGCTCCTGATTTGTTCGGCTCAATCTTTTTTGCTTATAGTTTGACAGCAAAGGGTCCTGGAATAATTTTTCCTCCATACAGGAACGCATACGTTTTCGTAAATGTAGTTCCGAAGTATAAGATAACACTGAGGTAATAAATCCAAAGAAGAAAAACCACCAGGCCTCCGGCAGCGCCATACATGGAAGCCATGTGAGCATGGACAAGATAATAACCAATGAATGCTATGCCCAAAATGAAGAGAATTGAAGTAAATAGAGCACCCCGGATGGCATCTTTCCATTTCACTTTTCCGTCAGGCAGATATTTAAACAGGAACGTAAACAATAATGCAACAATAGTGGTAATAACAACCTGGTTAGATACAAACACCATAAAAACGCTATGGTCTTTAAAGAACTGACCCAGGTAATTACCAAAAATATCAATCAACCAGTTTAGGATTAATAATAAGACAAGTATAAAACCAATAATGCAGAATAGTCCGAAAGAAATAATCCTTTTGATAAGATATTTTTTCCAGTCAAGTTTTGGTTTGGTCTTAAGTTTCCAAATACAATTGAAGGAGTCTTGGACTTCTGAAAAAAGACTAGTTATGCCAAATATCATGGCAAGGATCCAGATAACCTTTGTAACAGAAGAACCTTGGTCCGAAATCACAAGCTGAAGCATTTGCTGGATCTGCATGGCGGCAACATCACCAACAAGGGATCGTATTTCCGAAAATATTGTTCCTTCCATCGCCTGATTGCCAAAAAAATACCCACAAACTGAAATAGTAATAATAAGCAAAGGAGCCAGTGAAAATATGGTATAGAAAGAAAACGAGGCACTATAGCGAAAGTTATTTTCACCAATAAAGGTTTTAAAAGAGGTTTTGAAGGTAATCCATAGCCTTCCAAATAATTTCGGGGTCCATTTCATATCAAAAAGAAGATTAATTATGAAGACTTCCAACCTGATTTGACCCGATTTTCCTGCTGCAGTTGCGAAGAAAAAAATAACCGCAGCGTGTTTCCTGCCAAACACCCGCCAGGAAGGGAACTTCTAAATAACTTTTCTTCCCTGGATAACTCTTACTATTATCACAATAGGTGTAATAACCAGGATAATGTGATTTATAGCCCCGGCTTGAAATACGAAAAATCCAGGCAGTAATCCAAGTATAAGGTGAAAGGCAATGATTTAGAGTACATCTCTCATAAAATTCTTTTATAATAACCTAAAAATTGGTTTCTGTCAGTACAGGAAATTTCTGCTTAAGCTTTCCCTTTTGTTCGTCCCAGTTTCCTTTTAATTCTGTTTTGTTTTTTAACCTATTTGTTATAATTATTTATATAAAATCGGTTATACAAAGGTCGGGCCCTTTTCACCGGTTAATGTTATATAATTGAAGGAAAAGGTTACATCATTCACACTTATCTAGATAATATCCTTTTATTATCGTAATAAGTATTTGCGCCCATTTACTATCCGGTATCTGTGCATTATTTTCAAAGTCCTACCCTGTAAATAAGAAGCTCCTGTAAAAACAGGGACTTTTGAAGTGTAACTCATATAATTCATTTATATTTCAAAACCCATCCCACCGCTTAGCCAATGTGTGAAAGATGTAACCAATTAATGGAATTGTATAACACTTAATCCCATTATTGCAATGAACTTTGCAGTATTAAATTCAAATAAAATTAAATAAAATGTACAACAATAACTACTGGGGAATGAACATGATCTGGTGGTTCATTTGGGGAATTTTGATATTCTGGATATTCTTTCTCCCATTTAGTATTCCCGGCCAGCGATATAGAAAAGACTCACCGCTTGATATTTTACGGAAGCGGTTTGCTTCTGGATTAATCACCAACGATGAATACCAGGAGAAGAAAAAAATTATTGAAAATGATTTATCTAAATTAAGCTAATCATTTTCGTATGCTGCGGCGTTTTTTCTTCTTCAGGTTCTAATTTAGATTTACAATCCCTTAATAGTGGTCATCATTATAATAGTAAAAATTAAAAACATATAAAATGAAATCAATTAAAATAAGTAAACACTCCGGCGTTATTTTTTCTGCCGGTATTCTGGTACTCCTAGCTTTTATGCTACCATCCTGTGCAAGAAAAATGTCATTCCAAACTTCAACTGTTGTTCCCGGTGCTGAAGGCTCAATTAAAGTAAAGAAAGATAAAAATCAAAATTACGCTATCGATTTAAGTACCATAAGCCTTGCTGATCCTTCAAGATTGGATCCACCGAAAAGAATTTATATAGTCTGGATGAATACAGAAGAGAATGGAACAAAAAAAGTGGGGCAGTTAAAAACTTCCAGCAGTTTACTCTCCAAAACCATGAAGAGTTCATTGAGAACCTCAGTGCCTTATAATCCAACAAGCTTTTTCATTTCCGCTGAAGACAACGCCGATGTACCATCACCATCAGGGCAGATAGTACTTCGAACTAACTAAAGAAATGGCAAGGTAATGGATACCGTGAAACGAATATTGTTTAAAATTCAAAAAAAATGAAAAGAAGTATTAAGAGTTTAATCGGCTATACCATGGGTGCAACCGATGGCGAAATAGGAAAAGTTAAAGAGTTTTACTTTGATGATCAAAGCTGGACCATTCGTTATTTAATTGTAGAAACAGGTAGCTGGCTCAATGGCCGCAAGGTACTTATATCGCCCCAGGCGCTATTAACTCCCGATTGGGAGAATAAAGTTTTTCCAATTAATCTAACAAAAGAAAAAATAAAGAACAGCCCTTTTGTAGATTCGGAGCAACCAGTTTCCCGCCAGCATGAAATTGAAATGTATGAATATTATCCGTGGACCAGTTATTGGGGTGGCGGCATTTGGGGCGGCGGTATGGGCGTTTCCGGAATGATGACCCAGGTTCAAGAACCCCTTGTAGAAACGGTAAGAAGCGAAAACAGTACGGATACTAAAGATGCTGATGGTGATCCTCATTTGCGGAGTACCCACAAAGTTACAGGTTATAGTATCCACGCTATTGATGGCAAAATTGGAGACGTTGAAGATTTTATAATAGATTATTCTTCCTGGAAGGTGGCATACCTCGTAGCGGATACGGGTCATTGGTTTCCCGGCAAAAAAGTGCTCATCTCGCCAAAGTTGATTAAAAAAATAGAATGGGATACTTCTGAGGTTATCCTTAAAGTTACAGAAGAGGCTGTAAAAGACAGTCCTGAGTATGAGCCAAGCGTAGCTATAAGCGATTCGTATGTTTCGAACCTTAAGAAATATTATGGGGGCATAGCCGAAAATATTTATTGATAAAGCATTTGCGGTCATAGCGGTCCCTGGTACTTTGCAATATTTTTCAATTACAACTAATAAAAAACCAATGCCCGAAATTAAAAATGACCAATATAGTGAGCAACCTCCTGATAACTTCGGCCAGCAACCAACTCAGCTTAGTTCGGACCCCTATCTTAATGAAATAGACATTAAAGTGCAGGAAATCGAAGAATGGGATGCAGTTATAACCGATCAAAGAAGACCGCAATTCCGATCCAGCGAAAACTATGGAAGAAGAAATTACTAAATGTGATTGTTAACATTTTTTTGTATGACAATTTAATTCCTGCCGGGTTCATTACAACAAGAAAATATAATTCGGGTGCCCCATCCCTTAAAACAAGGCCCGGCAATATTTTTATTGTAACTTATTTCTGCAAAATCTTTCTCTTTGTGCAAAGTCACTTCTGAATTAAATTTCGCGCATATGAATATTGATAAACAAATTAAGGCTGCCTCCGGGTAAGGAAATAACTAACCGATGGAAACTGAGAAACATTTTGTAAATAGAAGCGGATGGCTTAGAGCCGCGGTTCTGGGCGTAAACGACGGCATTCTTTCGACAACAAGTTTAGTAATTGGTGTGGCAGCAGCCAGCTCTTCAAGAAGTCCTATCATTCTTGCTGCTTTAGCGGGTCTTGTCGCCGGGGCACTATCAATGGCAGCTGGGGAATATGTTTCCGTTAGTTCACAATCGGATATTGAAACGGCTGATTTAAAAAGAGAGCAAGCAGAGCTTGATACTATGCCGGAGGCCGAATTGCAGGAATTAGCTAAAATCTATCAGGACCGTGGTTTGAAAAGCAAGCTTGCCATGCAGGTGGCTGTACAACTTACAAAAAAAAATGTGCTGGAAGCCCATGCAAGAGATGAGTTGGGAATTAATGAAATCTCTGAGCCAAAACCATTGCAGGCAGCTTTAGCTTCAGGTCTATCATTCGTATCAGGAGGGACCTTGCCTCTTATAATTTCCTTTTTCGCACCGATAAGGCATATGGTTATTTACCAGTATTCATTTTCTATAGTTTTCCTTGCATTTTCAGGTGCAGTTGCTGCAAATACAGGGGGCTCAAGTGTTAAAAAAGGGATTATACGGATTTGTTTCTGGGGTACAGTAGCTATGGGAATAACTGCCTTTGTTGGTTACCTGTTTGGGATAAAGACTGCATAAAAAAAGTCGAAGGTTTAAAAGTTACACCTAAAGGCGGATGGATAAACAATGCGAATTTTAACCGGGAGAAGGAGCAGGACACAACTACCATCAATGACTAAATGCGTAATCTTCTTTTACACTCAAATCGGCCGCTCACTTATTTATTACATGAATGAGCCGATTTGAAGAGAATATTTAACATCGCAGCTTTTTATCCTTAAATTTTAGAACACGATTAACACACGAGCAACATGAAACTTTATGCCCATGCAGTATATAAATGTGTGAATTATACAAATCATTTACAGGATTGTATAATGCTTAAACTCCATAATAAAGCCAACTTCGCAATCTGACTTAATATTAAACAAAACACAAACGGCGAGTCATGAAAGTATTTTTTTACAAAAGAAGCCGTGGAGCAATTTGCTATTATTTCCATATTAAATTTCAGTGATTTTGAGAATTAATTAAAACTGGAAAATGAAGTGAAAACTAAAGAAAAGAATATTTAAACACAGCATAAACATAATAAAATGAAACACTTTTCATTATTAACTCCCTATCAATTGGGAACAACAGCATTAATGAATCGTATTGTAATGGCGCCCATGACGAGATGCCGCGCCATTGGAAATATCCCAAATGATTTAATGGCGAATTATTACGAACAACGTTCAGGCGCAGGTTTGATAATAACTGAGGGAACGTCTCCTTCCCGCAGAGGATTAGGCTATGCAAGAATACCAGGTATATTCGATACAAAACAAACAGAAGGCTGGAAAAAAGTAACGACTGCTGTTCATTTAAATGGCGGCAAAATATTTATTCAGTTGATGCATTGCGGGAGGATCGGCCATCCGCTCAATATGCCCGAAGGTGCTGAAATTATTGCGCCTTCGGCAGTAAAAGCTGCAGGACAAATGTGGACAGATGCTAAACAATTGAAGGATTTTGTAGTCCCAAAAGAAATGACAAATAAAGATATTATACAAACAGAAAATGAATTTGTTGCTGCTGCAAAACATGCCATTGAAGCAGGATTTGATGGCGTAGAATTACATGGAGCAAATGGTTACTTACTGGAAGAGTTCTTATCGCCAATAAGTAATATCCGGGAAGATAAATATGGCGGAATCATTGAAAACCGCTGCCGCTTTGTTATTGAAGTGGCAACCGCCGTGGCAGCAGCTATTGGGAAGGAAAATACAGGTATTTGTTTATCGCCGTATGGTGTAGCAAGCGATATGCCGCACTATCCCGGGATTGATGCTACCTATAATTATCTCTCCAAAAAACTTAACACCCTTGGTATTGCCCATATCCATTTGGTAGACCACTCTGCAATGGGAGCACCGGCTGTGCCCCTTGAAATAAAAAAATCGATTCGTGACAATTTTAAACAAACCATTATTCTTTGCGGTGGTTATAATAAGGAAAGCGCAGAAGCAGATATTGAAAGCGGGCTGGCAGACCTGGTTGCGTTTGGAAGGCCCTTCATTAACAACCCTGACTTGGTGGAACGAATGATAAATGACTGGCCTTTATCACAGGATTTGAAAATGGATTTGTTTTACAGTGCAGGTAAAAAAGGATATACAGACTATCCGTTTCATCAAAAAAAATCAGTTGCTGTATGACAATCTTCATGCAGGCAGCGTGGCTCTTTTTATTGGCTATACCGATTGCCTGCGTAGCATGGACCGTTACACATGAAGAAGTATTCAGGGAACCAAGAGACTATTGTCTTAACCGCTCCGTAAAAGGTAAAGCATTATTGAAAAGAAAATTCTTTTACCTTTTTACATGCGAATATTGTTTTAGTCACTATGTTACCGTACTGTTTCTTTTTTTGACGGGTTATAAACTACTAATGAATGACTGGCGAGGATATGTAATAGCAGGGTTTGCATTAGTGTGGATCGCCAATGTTTATATGAGTTTATTTGGGTTAATAAGGCAAGATGTAAAAAAAGAAAAAATGGAAATAAGTTTGATGGATAAGAATGAAATTCCCAAAGATGGTACTATCCAACACTCTAAATAAATAGGTAACAGTTACCTTTCTCTAGCTTCTTTTTAAAAAAGGGGCGCTATTTTATTAATAAAATTAACTACCTGTATTAATACGGTAAGGAATAAACGGATATAAAAGATAACCAGTTCACCCTTTTTACCCTCGATAGTCTTACTGTTCAAAATTGAAAATAGCCCAAATGATGAAAATAAGAACAGTTCGTGTTTGCTCAGCCACAAAACTATCCCCCGAAAACCGAATAAAGGTGATGTGTGGCCCTATGGAGCAAGGATTTTTTTTCGAAACAAAAGAAACGTCATTAAGCTTCAATCTTATTTTATTCATATCTTATAACCAATCATATTATTTCCACATTCTGAATAAATTATACATTATTAAGAAACAATGACCAAACAGGCATGAGCTGCAAAAAAAATGAGGGCCGGATAAAAACCCACCCCCAATGATTCCTATAACCTATGAAAATTACCAAGTTTAATATTACCTGTGCAGAATTATAATAATTCTTTTTGTAATCTCGTGGTGCTTAACCCTCCTGAGATCAAACAAGTAACTGAATCAATCATGTCAGGATAAAATAGCATGAACTGAATTCCATTTATCTTCCCTTATTAATTTGAGCTCTGAAACTCTGCCTGCGCCCTTGTATTTTTTAACAAATAATGAGATCAGCTTATCCGCGCAGCCAAAATGAAAATCGTTATTGCAACTTTCAATAATGTTATGAACCCATATATAGGTATCTTCCATGTTTGTATTTTAACAATGACAATTGCGATTTATTTTGTAAAAGTAAGCTGCATTATCCGGCGATTGTTACACCATTATGAAAATACTTTATATAATTCCCACATTAGGCACACTATTTATGAAACAGAAATATTACCTGCAGTCTATTCGTCCAGGTAGTTATGGGCTTCCCTACATACAAATTCAGTCTTCCCTTTTGCAGTTTCAAAAAATGGAATTCTTATTAAATAAAAAGCAACCTGAATGTCAGGTTGCTTTTTATTTCTTGTAGTTAGAAATATTAATAATGCTTATGGTACATTCATTTAACTGAACAATCCACCTTTTTTCAATTCACGTGTGCCTTCTCCAATAAGAAAGCCATTTTGATAAATTTGTATATTATATTCTCCTTGTTGAAAATCTTTAACGGGGGTAAATGTAAATTGGACATTCTTCGTTTTATCAGTTTCAAATGTTACTGGTAATTTCGCCGTAAAGGCTTTTCCATTGCCATCACGGGTTGTGAAAGTTCCGGAGTTTAAAGACTGTTCAGAAATGGGTTTACCATCAGGGCCAGTTACCACCACATAAACATCTGTAGTTCCGGTCTGGGCTATCCTGTTATTTACATCAAATGATATAACCAGCTTGTTTACATGCTTTGCTGTAGTAGTCATTTTTTCTTTACCATTATGTCTAACGTCAATGGGTGTAATAGCAATATTGTTTGCATTTAAGGTAGAAGCTACATCTACTTTTTGAACCAGGCTGTCTTTTGTAGCAGTAGTGGTTGTAAGATCCTGGGATAATTTTGCCGAATCCTGTTTTAATATTACTTTATCCTGGTTTAAATTTTGGTTATCCAAGGTTAATTGTGCTACCTGCTGTTCCATACCTGTAATTTTATCATTCAAACTGGCAATAAGAAATCTTGCTTTGGTTAATTCCGCAGCCGTTGCGTTTTTCTTGTTTAAAATGCTACGGATTTCATTTTTTGTCCTTGTAATCTCAGCGTTACGTGCTGTAAGCTTACCCTGCAAACTGGAGTTAAGGGACGACATTGAATCCAGACGTGCCAATGATGCATCAAAGCTTTTTTGTATATCGCTCTTCTGATCAGTAACAGTTGCTATTTCTGTTTGCTGATGTTGAATAGTTGCACCTGTTTGATTTTTATCAACTAGCAGGAATGCACCCGTGCCAACAAGAGCTACCGCTAACACTCCAATTATAAGGTTCTTATAATTTTTTCGCGGCGATGGGCTTTCTGAGGTAGGTGTTGGAAAATTTGAATTGTTCATGATTTTGATTTTTTTTGGTGAAAATAATTTTGTTTATCTTAAAAATGTAATTGTTTCATTAAAGGGAAAAGATCAAACACAATATTCATTTATCGCTGTCTTTATAATGCCGATAATCATGCCACGATTTTTTTAAGCAATCTTTCTAAGAAGCATTTTAAAGTAGAATGCGCTGATGCATAATGATTTGAGATTATTAAAATTGGTGTTGTTAAAGTGAAGGATAGTTATCCCGGATCATAAGATAATGTTTATGCAATGCGGATCAAATTGGTAAAATGAGCATTGCAATCGAGAGTATTGCTATAATTTGGTTAAAGTAAATAAAGATGAATTAACTACAACATTGCCTTATTAATAGTATTAATAAAAAGCCAGCCCTATCCGAAGTGTTAGAAGTTTATTCTCTATAACTTTTAAAAAAGAAAAACTACCGCTGATTAAATCAGATAAGGCCTTATATGGTTTATGGATCTTGACTTGCTGAAAATGTTCGTGTGTGAATTATACAACAAATTTCAAAAGTTGTGTAACACACGTCATCCAAAATATACTCAATTTTGGCTTCTGATAATTCACTAAATAAATTATCATAAATTAAAATGAAAAAAAATATCTTTAAAACTGTTATTATGACTGCCGTAATAATTTTTGCTATTTCAGGATGTGCTGAACCCCGTTATTACAGCGAACATCATCAACATAGTCCCCGGTATTACCATCACCATCACCAGGAACCTCCCGTAGGCATAGATTTGAATATTCATAATTGATGAAGAGTATTCAATTTATAATACAATAATCCGCGGTTGATTTTCAAGAACCTTCTAACATTTAAAAAACATGAACCCTAAAAAAAATAAAAACAGGAAACCAGGTAAGGGAAGGTTACTCATCTTTTCCCTGGTATTTCTTTCTGTTTGCATAGCCTTTAATGCTGAAGCACAAAAAAGTTCATGGGTAGTGCCTGCTTCAGCGGCTCATGTAAAAAATCCTTTAGCGGGTAATACCTCAGTTTTAGGTGATGCCAAAGTATTGTATGTTGGTAATTGTGCACCATGCCATGGAAAAGGCGGTAAGGGCAATGGCCCTGCTGCTGCCGCACTTAAGATAAAGCCGGCTGATCATACTTCTGCAAAGATACAAAGTATGTCTGACGGCTCGTTATACTGGATGATTGCTACCGGTCAGACACCTATGCCTTCTTATAAAACCGCCCTGACTACAAAACAGAAATGGGAACTGGTCAATTATATTCGCACGCTGGCAAAAAAATAATGTGGCTGCAAATGCCATAAGCAAATACCGGGATCTTAAATTATAATATCGTAGAATGTTTAAGTTCTTTTCGAACTAACCACTTTATTTACTAATAAATTAAGTGTAAGCCCCTGGACTATTACAGAAAATATTACTATAAAATAACAACAGGAAAGAATAACTTGTCGATACGGAGAAAAAGGCAGGGATAGCGCCATTGCTATGGATATAGCGTCACGTAAGCCGGCCCAGGTTAGTATAGAAAGATTTACAAGGTTCACTTTTCGCAACTCGAAAAAGGCAATTAAAGAAACACTTGCCATTCTTGCAATGAGTATAATTAAAATTGAAATCAATCCTATAAGCCAAAAATGTCGCAGGAAGGGCAATAGTAAAAGTTGCAGGCCCATCATTACAAAAAGAATAGTGTTTAGTATCCCATCCAGCAATTGCCATACACGATTTAGAAACTGAGTAGCCGGATGATCTTTGCCAAAATTATTATTGCCTACCACCAACCCTGCCACCACAGCAGATAAAGGTATGGACGCATCAAATTTATTGGCTACCACTGAAATGCCCAACACTACTGCAAGTGAAATTAAAAAGATGGATTGAAAATCCTTTATAGACTTAATAAGCCGGTAAGCGATAAAAACCATTATCAGGCCTATAAGAACACCTCCGATAACCTGTGTGCCGAAAGAGCGCAATGCTTCAATTACTGAAATCCTGTTGGAAGATTGTTTGGTAATACCCAACGTTGTTACAAAAAGAATGAGCCCGCCGCGTCATTAAACATAGACTCCCCGGATATAACCGTTGCCAACTTTGGCGGTATTCTTGATTTTGTTATAATAGCGCCAACAGCAATCGGATCAGTCGGTGAAATAAGAGCACCGAAAACAAAGCAATAAATAAGCGGAATGTCAATGTGCAAAAGATAAGCCGCCCCAAATATTAATCCGCCGAATACACCTGTAGAAACCACTACGCCGAGTGTGCTCAATATTAAAACGGGCCTTCGTAATGCTTTTAGTTTTTGATAGTCGAAATGCAGGGCGCTGGCAAACAGTAAAAAGCCAAGCATCACGTTCAGCAAAACCTCGGAGAAATTAATATTATGAGCAAGTTTTGTGTGCAGGTTAGATTTTTCATCTCCAATTCCTCCTATTATTAAAACAACGATAGAAACTACCACCGACATAATCATCACACCAATGGCTCCAGGTAACTTTACAAACCTTTCATTCAAATAAGAAAAACCGGCGCTGATAATTATGAGTATCGTTAAAATCGATAATATGTCCAATGTAAGTAGCTATTATTTGAAAGAAGGTACAAACTTAAAGAAAGTAAATTTCAAAATATTTTATCTTGGTTATCAACAGAAGTATATATGGTTCTAATAAAAGAAACCTTTTCAAAGAGATGCCCAGGAGTCACTTATTTATCAAGACTATTTCAAAATGCAGGGAAAATGGTTAATCATTAATGTGTGTGAATTGTATAACGTTTCTCTGCAATTATGTAATACTTGTAAGCAAGGAAAAAATTCATCTTTGTTATAAATAGATTATTTCCAGGTAAGCCGCAAAATCAAACAACTAAAATGGATGCAATTTTAGTCATTGAAGACAACGATGATATTCTTGAGAATTTGACTGAATATTTAGAAATGGAAGGTTATAAAATCCTTGGAGCAAATAACGGAAAAAGAGGCATTGAACTTGCCCGGGAATTTATACCAGATTTAATTGTATGTGATGTATTGATGCACGAAATGAATGGACATGAGGTTTTGCAACAACTTTTGGATTCACGCTTAACATTTGGAATACCATTTATTTTTAGCACTTCCATGTCTGAAAAAATTGACAGAGCGGAAGCACTGATGCTTGGTGCTGATGATTATATTATTAAGCCTTTTGCACTGGAAGACCTGTTAAAAATGGTAAAAGGCTGGATACAATCTGGAAGTACCAGGCAACGCGGCCTGTTAAATAAGGAAGAACTTGCGCTCAGAGCTACTTTTCAGGCGGCTATCTGCTACAGAAATAAAATTTAGGATATTCATTATGATTACCTATTAACCAATTACCCGAGATCAAGCTCTACAAACAGACGTCGTATAACTCTAAAGCATAAATGCAGTAACAAAAATCAATAATGTCAATGATGCTTACACATTGATGTTTGGAGCATACCCAAACCCAACATTTATAAAAAATGTGAATCATGTAAACTATAAATGGAATTGTGTAACACCAAATCATATAAAACTAATCAGCTTTGCATTATTATTTATTCAATTTTAAAATAGAAAAAAATGCATTACAATAACAGTTACTGGGGCATGAACATGATATGGTGGGTGCTTTGGATAATTTTGATTTTTTGGATATTCGCCACCCCATATAATATCCCGGGTCAGAGAATGAAGAACGATTCGCCACTTGATATTTTACGGAAGCGGTTTGCTTCAGGAGAAATCACTAACGAAGAATACCAGGAGAGGAAAAAAATTCTGGAACATGATATCTCTGCATTAAGCTAAATGACTTCATGCATATAAGCATTTGATTCCCTGATAAAAATTTCTTTTAATTCACCTATTTGCGAAGGGGATGAAGTGGGACTGTGAAATTCCTAAAGAATCTATAAAAGTATAGGGTCGAAAATGGAACGGTTACACTGGAGCGGGAACTTCTGCGGAATTATCAAAATGATACTGCAAAAGAATTAGCAACTATTCAGGCCGCGGTAAAGGGAGTAATCAACAACATCCCCATTAAGTCCGAAACGCACTATGAAAGACAACAAAAAGGAATTAAAACGGCCCTCATCGAAACTGGTCTATAAATGCCGATGATATTAAAACGGTTTTATCTGGCACCAAAGTAACCTTGAAAGGTCCTGTTGATTCTTGGTATCAAAAAAATCAGGCAAGCAGAATTGCGTGGAACCCACCCGACGTTTGAAATTTAGAAAACAATCTTGCCATTGATTATGATTTGGGATTGATGGATGCATAGAGGTGCAACAATAAAAATGCCATTATTACTACCGTTAGACTTTTAAAGGTCAGCGCAACATGAAAAATATTTAAATATAAATTCCCTCATAGAGCGGGGAGTTTTCCCTGCATCATTTTATTTAAACTATTTAGTAATACAAGTTTATTGATCTTTGGCTACCAACTGATCTTGAATTAATGTGCTATGAGGAGTAGGTGGAGGTATGATTGTAGACCAGAGGCGCATAATAAAGTGTGAATCATATAATTAATTTAAAGAATCATGTAACAGTTTCCCTCACCAATAGGTGCACCTTTATCATCCAATACTCCGGGAAAAAGTGAAAGGAGTTACGCATTAAAAACATAATCATGAAACATATTATAAAAGTATTCGTCCTATTATCAGCCATAACATTTTCAATACCGCAATCCTATTCGCAGGTGCATGTATCGGCGGCCCTTTCCATTCGAGTAGCCCCACCCATGTTGCGGGTGTATTCGCAACCCCAATGTCCTGTTGATGGATATTTATGGAGTCCGGGTTATTGGGCATACGATTCCGGCGGTTATTACTGGGTAGACGGTGAATGGGTACTTCCACCTGCTGAAGGATTATTATGGACCCCTGGGTATTGGAGTTTCTCCGACGGCTATTACGGATGGCAGGCAGGTTACTGGGGTTCACAGGTTGGGTTTTACGGTGGTGTGAACTACGGATATGGATATAGTGGTCAGGGTTATAATGGCGGAAGATGGCAGAACGGCCACTTTCAATACAATACGGCAGTTGCCAATGTGAATCATTCCGTTATTCATGATACTTATGTAAATCGCACAGGTGTAAGTAATTCAGGGCGGAGTAATAATCATAGAAGTTTTAACGGAACCGGTGGTATTACTGCAAGACCTTCGGCACAGCAACAAACGGCCTTGAATGAAAAACACATGCAGCCCACATCACAGCAATCTTCGCATGTGCGCACTGCAGGTAATGCAGGGAAAAGTCATTCTTCTTCACCTGAAAAAAGCATATCCCCTGTGGAAAAGAAATCAACCGGAGCCACCCAAACTACCCAAGGAGCTGCGACTACGCATGAAGTTCATAATACAACATCCCAATCGTCAAATGTGCATGCTAATATGCAGTCATCAGCATCAAAACGAATACCTGCAATGAATAGAACACCAAAGACGATTTATACTAATACTAGTCCAGCAATGCAATCCCATAATACAGCGCCCAGGTCGCCCCATCTTCAGCAACAGCATTCAATGCACGCACCTGCAGGCAGGCAGGAGGGCGGCGGCGGCGGAAAACCAGGTGGTGACAGGCATAAATAAAATGAAGATGGATAAACCACTTGTTCAGGAGGCCTGCTTAAATTAAAATAACTTGAATAAGACACATAGAATGATATAACGAATAAAAGTGCTTGCGGCAGCAGGTGCATCCTTTTATCCCATCTTTTCTACCAAATGTGTGAATGATATAAAAAATCAAAAGAACTGTGTAACATTCAGGAGAATTAATGCAGCCAACTTTGCATACAAGTCTTTATATACTTAAATCATACAAAATGAATCGCACCACAACTCCCGTCAAAACAGCTAAGCCAACCGTCGTTTTAAAAGAAAGTAATAAAGAAAATGGAATGCATAAAACAATGAAAGCCCTGGTTTATCATGGCCCTGGCCGAAAATCCTGGGAAGACAAGTCAAAACCCACTATCGAAAATCCCGCTGATGTTATAGTGAAAATCATAAAAACCACCATTTGTGGTACCGACCTGCATATACTTAAAGGTGATGTACCTGAAGTAACACTAGGAAGAATACTCGGACATGAAGGAGTAGGAATTGTAGAAGAAGCCGGCAATGCAGTTACGGATTTCAAAAAGGGAGACCATGTAATTATCTCCTGCGTGACCTCATGCGGCAAATGCGTTTATTGCAAACGCAGCATGTATTCTCATTGTGTAAATGGTGGATGGATATTGGGCCATCTTATCGATGGAACTCAGGCAGAATATGTGCGGATACCATATGCAGATAACAGTTTGTATCACATCCCCGAAGGAAGTGATGAGGAAGCACTCGTAATGCTAAGTGATATTTTACCCACCGGCTTTGAATGTGGAGTACTTAATGGCAAAGTGCAGCCGGGAAATACTGTCGCAATCGTAGGCTCCGGCCCTATTGGATTGGCAGCATTATTAACAGCACAATTTTATTCTCCCGCAGAAATAATTATGATTGATTCGGATGATAACCGACTTGCCACAGCCAAAACATTTGGTGCCACACAAACTATTAATAACAGCAAAGAAAATGCAATTGAAAGAGTGAAGGAACTAACGGGAGGCATAGGTGTGGATACAGCAATTGAAGCAGTGGGCATACCTGCAACATTTGAACTGTGCCAGTCGCTGGTTGCGCCCGGTGGTGTAATTGCCAACATAGGCGTGCATGGTAAAAGCGTGGAACTTCATTTAGAAACTTTATGGTCAAAGAATATTACCATAACCACGCGCCTGGTGGATACCGCTACTACACCTATGTTACTTAACATAGTTCAATCAAAAAAACTGGATCCCAAATTATTGATTACACATCAATTCAAATTAAGGGATATTATAAAAGCCTATGACGTTTTTCAACATGCAGCAAAAGAAAAGGCATTAAAAGTTATCTTGACGAACGAATGATTTTTGTGAGTACAATCTTTCACTTTAACATGAATATCTGCACACTGCTTTTTTGTTCGCTAATGAATAGGGCATATATGATATCCTTTCAAATAACCTTATTTAGGCTGGATATGCAGAACAAAATATTTTCAAACGTTTTATACTTAAAAAATCTCCGGTTTAATATTAAACTTCTCTAAATGTGTGAATCATATAACTGGTATCTATAATTGTATAACACTGATTCCGGTTAAGAAATGTAAATTTCAATGGTGATTAAACAAGGTCATCAAAGGTGATTAAATCAGGGAAACATATAGCCATTAAGGTTCCCTATAATATTTAAATTATAAATCAATATAATGACGATTCAAATAAATACAGATAAAAACTTAAGTGTGCATGAAGCATTTGAATCTCAGTTAGATGGTTTGCTTTCAGAAGAATTAAGCAGGTTTAGCGAGCACATCACCAGGCTGGAGGTCCACCTTTCAGACGAGAATGGAAATAAACAAGGGATTAACGACAAAAGATGCATGATTGAAGCACGCATCGAAGGAAGACAGCCAATTGCAGCTACAGACAGGGCGAACGACTATGAACTTGCAGTAAGTGGCGCAATTGAAAAACTGAAAGCTTCTTTGGATACTATCGTGGGACGCTTGAGGAATCATAAAAAGGAATGAAGAATAAAAATGAACATACGTTTCAAAAAGAAGAAATAAGCGAGGTCATGCATAATCATTTCGACAAAGAGCTTATGTCAATGTACAAAAAAACTTCAATGCATATCACAAATGGCCCTGGTATATTTTATTGTCCCATGCATTGTGAAGGCGATAAGACATACGATAAACAAGGAAGTTGTCCTGTTTGCGGAATGGATTTGGTGGAGCAAACTTCCATGAAAAAGTCAACACAACGATATACTTGCCCTATGCACCCCGAAATTATCCGCAACGAACCGGGTGCTTGCCCGATTTGCGGAATGAATCTTGTTTCCTTAGAAACAAATGTGCAAGAGGAAGACAAAACTTATGAAAAATTGCTCTTGAAATTTAAAATAGCCTGCGTTTTCACCGTGCCGATTTTCATTATTTCTATGACGGATATGTTACCCCATAATCCCTTATATAATATTATGGAGTTAAAGTATTGGAACTGGGTGCAATTAGCGTTATCCATTCCTGTAGTATTTTATGCAACATGGATGTTCTTTCAGCGGGCATGGCGTTCTATTATTACCTGGAAATTAAACATGTTTACCTTGATTGGTATCGGTTCGGGAGTAGCTTGGCTTTTCAGCTTGATTGCCCTTTTCTTTCCAACAATATTTCCTGATCAATTTAAAACAGACCAGGGAACCGTATATGTTTATTTTGAAGCCGCTACTGTTATTTTAACGTTGGTGTTAATGGGCCAGCTTTTAGAAGCCCGAGCACATGGAAGAACCAATAGTGCCATAAAAGAATTATTAAAACTCGCTCCGAATAAGGCAACAAAAATTATAGATGGCAAAGAGCAGGCTATATCAATAGACAACATTATTAAAGGTGATTTCTTACGAGTAAAACCAGGTGAAAAAATTCCGGTAGATGGAATTATAAAAGAAGGGGAAGCAATCATAGATGAGTCTATGATTTCCGGTGAACCAATTCCTGTGGAAAAGAAAACAGGAGATGTTGTTAGTTCAGGTACTATTAATGGGAATAAATCTTTTGTAATGCTTGCTGATAAAGTAGGAGCAGAAACGATGCTTGCCAAAATTATTGAAATGGTAAATTCTGCGAGTCGTTCCAGGGCTCCCATTCAAAAACTGGCTGATAAAATTTCCGGTTATTTTGTTCCGATTGTCGTTGGCATTTCAATCATCACTTTTATTATTTGGGCAATTTTTGGCCCGCAGCCTTCTTATGTATTTGCATTCGTAAATGCCATTGCTGTTTTGATTATTGCCTGCCCCTGTGCTCTTGGACTTGCCACTCCAATGTCGGTAATGGTAGGCGTTGGGAAAGGCGCACAATCAGGAGTGCTCATTAAAAATGCAGAGGCCCTTGAAAAAATGAATGAAATTGATATACTTATCATTGATAAAACCGGGACCATTACAGAAGGCAAACCTTCTGTTGAAAAAGTAATCAGTGCAAATACTGATTTTTCGGAAAAGGATATTCTTCAAAAAATAATTTCACTAAACAGTAGCAGCGAGCATCCATTAGCCCATGCGATCTTACGCTATGGAGAAGAAAAGAAAATAGCATTGAAACCTGTTTCAAATTTTGAAGCGATTACAGGAAAAGGAGTGATTGGGAATCTTGAAGGGAAAAAACTGGCATTGGGAAATGAAAAATTGATGGAACAAGTAAAAGCAGAAATCTCACCAGAATTGAATACTCAAATTAAAGCAGAACAAAAATCAGGTAAAACAGTTTCATATTTATCAGAAGGAATTGCAGCAATTGGTTTTGTGGTCATTTCGGATAAAATAAAAGCAACAAGCAAAGAAGCCATTCGCAAATTACAGGAAGAAGGTTTGAAGGTGATCATGTTTACCGGCGACAACGAAGACACAGCAAAAGCAGTAAGTGAAACTTTGCATTTGGATGGATACAAAGCACAGATGTTACCTGAAGATAAATTGAATGAAATAAAACGCTTGCAAGCTGATGGGAAAAAAGTGGCGATGGCGGGTGATGGAATAAATGATGCACCGGCTTTATCCCAAGCTGATATTGGAATTGCCATGGGTACAGGAACAGATGTAGCAATCGAAAGTGCATCCATCACTTTAGTAAAAGGTGATATGAACGGTATTACAAAAGCACGAATCTTGAGCCATAAAGTAATGAAAAACATTAAAGAAAACTTATTCTTCGCACTTGTTTACAATGCATTGGGAATTCCCATTGCTGCCGGTGCCTTGTATCCTGTTTTCGGGCTATTACTTTCTCCCATGATCGCAGCTTTAGCCATGAGTTTCAGTTCAGTTTCAGTTATTGCTAATGCACTCAGATTAAAAAAAATAAATTTAAAAAATTGATCAATATAATTTAATAAAATGGAAACAGAAATTATGCACCCTGAAGTAAAGGAAACTTTATCGCCTTCATTATTGCAAAAGATGCATGCCTATTGGCGTGCCGCTAATTATCTTTCAGTGGGTCAAATATATCTTTATGACAACCCTCTGTTGAAAGGGCCCCTGAAACTGGACCATGTAAAACCATTGGTGGTGGGCCATTGGGGCACTACTCCGGGACAAAATTTTATCTATGTCCATCTAAACCGTATCATCAAAAAGTATGATTTAGACATGTTCTATATCGCCGGTCCAGGGCATGGCGGGCCTGCCTTGGTGGGCAATGTTTATCTCGAAGGAACCTGGAGTGAAGTATATCCTAATATAACGCAGGATGAAGCAGGATTAAAAAAGTTATTTACGCAATTCTCTTTTCCCGGAGGCATTTCGAGTCACGTTGCACCTACTACGCCGGGCTCTATTCATGAAGGCGGAGAATTGGGTTATTCTTTGAGCCATGCCTTTGGTGCAGCATTCGACAACCCGGATTTGATTGTTGCCTGCGTTGTTGGCGACGGCGAAGCAGAAACGGGGCCTTTAGCAACTTCATGGCAATCTAATAAATTGCTGAATCCAATTACAGATGGTGCTGTTCTGCCGATCCTTCATTTTAATGGTTATAAGATCAGCAACCCAACGGTATTGGCAAGAATTGAAGAAGATGAACTGGAACAATTTTTCCGTGGCTGTGGATGGACGCCTCATTTTGTAGAAGGTGATGATCCCGAAAAAATGCACCAACTCATGGCCACTACGCTTGAAGAAGTAATTGCTGACATTCATAAAATACAAAGTAATGCAAGAAGTAACAACGACAATATGCGCCCGCGGTGGCCAATGATCGTTTTAAAATCACCTAAAGGATGGACCGGGCCAAAGGTGGTGGATGGATTGCACATTGAAGGAACTTTCCGTTCGCACCAGGTACCGCTTCTTGTGGACTCAGATCATCCTGATCACGTGGCACTTTTGGAAAGCTGGATGAAGAGTTATAGACCAGAAGAATTATTTGACGAGAAAGGAACCCTTAAACCTGAACTGGCAGAACTGGCGCCAAAGGGAAACAGGAGAATGGGTGCTAATCTCCATACTAACGGTGGTGTGCTTTTGAAAGATTTACGGATGCCTGATTTTCATGACCATGCCGTACATGTTCCATTTCCCGGCGCAATAAATGCAGAAGATACTATGGTACTTGGAAAGTTTCTGAGAGACGTTGCAAAACTAAACAAGGATGAACATAATTTTCGTGTTTTCGGGCCCGATGAAACGGTTTCAAACTTATTAAGCGCCATATTTGAAACAACCAATCGCCAGTGGGATGCGCGAACAGAAAAGTATGATGAATTTCTTTCACCATCCGGTGAGGTGGTGGATTCTATGCTGAGTGAACACCAATGTGAGGGTTTCCTGGAAGGATATTTATTAACCGGAAGGCACGGATTGTTTAACAGTTATGAAGCATTTATCCGTATTGTTGATTCCATGTTCAGTCAACATGCCAAATGGCTGAAAGTAACATTGGAACTCCCATGGCGACAGAAGATAGCATCATTGAATTATTTACTGGCTTCACATGTTTGGCAGCAGGATCACAATGGGTTTACCCACCAGGATCCCGGCTTTCTGGATCATGTTATTAATAAGAAAGCTGACGTTGTAAGAGTCTATCTTCCACCGGATGCCAACTGCCTCTTATCTGTTTTTGATCACTGCCTGCGCAGCCGTCATTATGTAAATGTGGTTGTGGCCGGTAAACATCCGCTGCCGCAATGGCTTACGATGGATCAGGCGGTCGTTCATTGCACCGAAGGAATTGGCATCTGGCAATGGGCAAGCAATGATCAGGGATCCGAACCTGATGTGGTGATGGCTTGTTGTGGCGATACGCCAACACTGGAATTGCTGGCGGCTGTTTCGATATTACGGGAAAACCTACCCGAAGTCAAAATAAGAGTGATCAATGTAGTTGACCTTATGAAACTACAACCACATACAGAGCATCCTCACGGGCTGAGTGAACAGGATTACGACTCGCTTTTCACCAAGGACAAGCATATCATTTTTAACTTTCATGGTTATCCCTGGTTGGTTCATCGTCTTACATATCGTCGTACCAATCGTAACCTGCATGTAAGAGGTTATAAAGAAGAAGGCACCATTACAACACCTTTTGACTTAAGAGTGCAGAATGACATTGACCGCTTTCACCTGGTTATTGATGTAATAGACCGCCTGCCGAATTTAGGGAGCAAAGGAGCATACCTGAAACAACAATTGCTGGACAAGCTGATTGAACATAAACATTATGTGCATCAACATGGCAAGGATTTGCCTGAAATCCTTAACTGGAAATGGAATGTCAACAATTGATTTTTAAATGTAAATCAAAAAAACATGATACCTCTCATTAAAAATCTTCCTGATGACATTATTGGCTATAGCTATGATGATGAAGTAACAGCAGCAGATTATGAAAAAGTGCTTCTTCCCGCTATTGAAGCAGGATCAAAAAAAAGTAAAGGCCTTAATGTGCTATGCCGGTTGGGTGAAAATTTTAAAGGATTTAAACTCGATGCACTGAAAGAGGATATGGAAATCGGGATAAAGTATTTTAAAGAATGGAAAAAGATTGCATTTGTTTCAGATAAAGAATGGATGAACCATATTATAAAAGCATTTGGATTTCTCGTGCCGGCAAAGGTGATGACTTTTGAAAATAAAGAAATGAATGCAGTGATAAAATGGTTATTGGAATAAGGAAGTGAACCCAACCGATAAATGCGTCATTATTAATCGATATAATAATTACATCCGCAAAAATGGGATAGATATGCCAGAGATAAGAGATTGAAAACGGAATTTAACAACATAAAAAATAAGTATCGTGACTACTACACAAATTGTTTTGGCATCCAGGCCAAAAGGATTACCGACCCTGGAAAATTTTAAAGTGGAAGATGTTGAATTGCCGGTTATCCGTGATGATGAGGTATTATTGGAAGGCATATATTATTCAGTTGACCCATATATGCGAGGCCGGATGAATGATGCCAAATCTTATGTGCCTCCTTTTGAAACAGGAAAGCCACTAAGTGGCGGAATCGTAGCCAAAGTAATCGAAAGCAAATCAGGCAATTTTAAAAGCGGCGATATAATAACCGGAAACCTGCCCTGGCGAAAAAAAATGATTGCTGCGGAAAAAGATATCCGGAAGATTGATACTGCTATTGCTCCGGCAAGTTACTATCTCGGCATTTTAGGCATGACCGGGCTAACGGCTTATTTTGGATTAATGCACATCGGGAAACCCAAAGCGGGCGAAACAGTTGTGGTATCAGGCGCCGCAGGTGCGGTCGGTATGGCGGTAGGGCAAATTGCTACTATACAAGGCTGCTATGTAGTGGGCATGGCCGGCTCTGATGAAAAAATCAAATTGCTAAAAGAAGAATTTGGTTTTGATGATGCCATCAATTATAAAACTACTCCCGACATCAAAAAAGCGATCTCCGCAGCGTGTCCAAAAGGGGTAGATATTTATTTTGACAATGTAGGTGGAGAAATTTCAGATGCAGTTATAAGCAATATTAACTTTCACGCAAGGATACCATTGTGCGGACAGATTTCATTATACAACAGCACTGAAACACCTACGGGACCTAGGTTGCAGCCTATGTTATTAACCAGAAGTGTTTTAATGCAGGGATTTATAATAGGCAATTTTCAATCTGAATTCCCGGAAGGCATCAAACAATTGGCAACGTGGGTAAAAGAAGGCAAGTTAAAATCTACTGAGACAATAGAACATGGTTTCGAAAAATTGCCGCAAGCGCTACTGGGGTTATTTAAAGGAGATAATACAGGAAAGATGATCGTGGAGGCATAATAGATTACCATTAAAAAAGGCGGAAATCAATCATACCTAAAAATTAAATGAAAATGACAATAACAAAAAAATTAGGCATCTGGATGGATCATGCAAGTGCACATGTAATGGAGTATGGCGATCCTATTAAAACCAACATTATAGTTTCAGGCTCAACCCACCAGGAAAAAGAAAAAAGTTTGGAGAAGGGAGAAAAAATGATGCACAACAAAGGGCAACAACAACAAGCAGCATATTACAAAGCATTAGGTGAGGCGATCAAAGATTATGATGATGTCTTGCTCTTTGGCCCTACCGATGCTAAGGCAGAACTGTTGAATATATTAAAAACAGATACCCATTTCTCTAAAATTAAGTTTGAAACCGTGCAGGCAGAAAAAATGACCGAGAACCAGGAGAAGGCGTATGTAAAAAAATATTTTTCACAAAGCTGAGCCAGGATATTAAGCGATGTATTGATTTAAAATATAAAGACCAATGAATAAAACAATTTTAACTGACACGGTTAATCGCCTATTTGCAGATAGCAAAGGTTTGCTGGCAATGGATGAAAGCAACCCAACCTGCAATAAACGGTTTGCCAAATTAGGCATCCCGCAAACTGAAGAGTCCCGCCGTGACTGGCGGGAATTACTGGTGACCACCCTAGGTTTAGGCGAGTGTATAAGCGGTACCATATTATACGATGAAACCATTCGCCAAAATAAAAGAGATGGCACGCCTATTATTAAAGCAATCATAGATGAAGGAATAATTCCCGGGATTAAGGTAGATAAAGGTGCCAAATTAATGGCAGGTCATCTGGGTGAGAAAGTTACTGAAGGTTTGGATGGATTGGGTGACCGGCTGAAAGAATACTTTCGGATGGGTGCGAGGTTCGCCAAGTGGCGTGCGGTAAATGCTATTGGTGATGGCATTCCCAGTCGTGCTTGTATAGAAGCGAACGCAAATATACTGGCGCTTTATGCAAGCCTCTGCCAGGAAGTGGGATTGGTGCCGATTGTGGAACCGGAAGTTCTCATGGGAGGAACGCATGATTTACAGGTATGCTTTAAAGTTACAGAAAAAGTATTGAGAACAGTTTTCAACCAGCTTTATTTACAGGATGTGATGCTGGAAGGCGTTATTTTAAAACCTAACATGGTAATTCCAGGACTGAGTTGCCTAAAACAGGCAAGTATAGATGATGTTGCGGATGCTACCATACAATGTCTCCGGCAGTCGGTTCCTGCTGCTATTGGCGGAATCGCCTTTTTATCCGGGGGACAATCCGGTGAGCTCGCTTCAGCTCATTTAAATGCGATGCATGTAAAGTATGAATCGAAACTTCCATGGCCATTGACATTTTCTTTTGCGCGCGCCATTCAGCAACCTGCTATGGAGATTTGGGATGGAAAAGACGAGAACAAAGAGCCGGCGCAGCAAGCTTTATTTCACCGGTCCAAATGCGACAAGGCAGCACGTCAGGGATTATATAATGCTGCCATGGAGGACCCCCTGTTTCTCAGCAATTAATTTAATATTCAATTATACATTAACAAAAAGGAGGATTCGTATAATGAAATCGGACAAGAACCAGCCCAAGGCAACGAAGTCAAAAAAACCAGTTGCACCTGCGCCCGAAGACGATCTGAACACACTTCCCATAGCAGAAGTTGAGAAAAAATTGGAATCATCCCCGGATGGTCTCACCGGGGCTGAGGCACAAAAGCGGCTGACCCAATTTGGCCCTAACGAGTTGGAAGAACCGAAAACTAACATAAAAGCAGACTCGACATCGGCAGATTCAATAGAACCGAAACCTGATTCAAAAACAGAGGCAAAATCGGAGCCTGCTACTGACAGCAAAGAAGAACCGAAACTTAACGTAAAAGCAGAAACGAAATCTGCAGAACCGACGGAACCGAAACCTGATGCAAAAGCAGCAGCAACCGCAGAAACACCGACCGATTTAAATCCGGAGATTGCGAAGCGGGCTTATGAGATTTTTGAAG